>WBZQ01000020.1_pt2 | contig 54196 bp, 51 predicted proteins | sample 5204251 | NCBI WGS metagenome assembly WBZQ01 (sample SAMN12412402, study PRJNA552823) | activated sludge metagenome | isolation source: activated sludge from nitrification reactor of wastewater treatment plant... | place: USA: Virginia | collected 2017-09
AACTGTTCATAGTGATTTGAGTATATCAGACCACATGTAATGTTAAAAGCCTCCCTATACGATTTATACACACAATATACAGATAAATATATTTGCAACTTGGTTGCATTTTATCCTATAATCATATAGTAATGCAACAAAGTTGCATCTGTCAAGAATAACCAAAATGACTATGTGCCTCGCTTGTGGAGACCCCGGACAAATTCAATCGGAGATATCCGCCCTACAGTACATGCTCTCGAGTCTTCCGATGGTCTCATGGTTAATATTCATCACCAAAAAATATGTGTATGAAAAAATAAAAATTATTCTCACAAAAATTATCCGCCTCCACCCCATTCTTATGCATCATCAAACACCTCCATTGCAATCATCAAAAATCTGGGACGAACCCGTAAGACCCCCTGAAAAAAATAAGCACGGAGATACAACATCTCTCCCGACAATATACCGCTCGCCGCAAAGACTTCTCATTCGATTAAAGCAGAGCATCGAATCAGGGGTAGCACGCCTTCTCAATCAGCCAGACCCCAATCGACCCGTACCAGTAACAGTTCTCACTGGTTTCCTTGGTGCTGGAAAAACCACGTTGATTGTAAATCTCATGAAAGACCTCCCAAATGAATACCGTGTTGCTTGGCTGAAAAATGAATTTGGAAATACCGCTGTTGACTCCGAACTTGCTGCTGACAACAATATAGCTACCGTCAAAGAGATGCTGCAGGGATGTATCTGTCACGTACTCATTGGTCAACTTGGAACAGCCCTCGACGAAATGCTTGCTACTCACCCAGACCGAATCATCATCGAGACTTCCGGTTCAGCTGCTCCGGCTCCAATTGTTTGGGAAATTCGCAAGCATCCTCAACTCACAGTGGATGGCATTATCACAGTCATTGATGCTGTTAATTTCCCTGGATATCGAGACAAGAGTTATACCGCTAAGATTCAAGCTCAATATACGGATCTTATTCTTATCAACAAACATGAAGATATCCCCGAAAAAGACCTCGACGCCGTCCTTGATGATGTCTACGAGTTGAACCCAGACGCACCAAAGATAAAAACCTCTCGAGGTCACATAAGTCCGAGCATCGTCTTTGGTCTCGACAGTCGTCTTTTCGAAACAACAGCTTCAGTAAAAGAGGAAGAGACTCATGTAGAAAAAGAACACCAGCACAATGAAGTAGATCTTCTTGAAATCAAATTCGAACAGGCGTTTTCTCGAACAAAACTGCAAACCATACTGGAAAGCTTCCCCAAAGAACACTTCTATCGAATTAAGGGCCTCCTTTTAGTTGATGGAAAACCATACATACTCAACTGGGCATTCGGATCATTACAGCTCATTCCCCTGCATCGAAAACTACAAGAATCAAAAATTATTTTCATGGGAATACAATTGGGTTCGTTTCAAAAGCAGATTGCCGAAACATTCACTGTCGCTCATCATAATCTTCTCTATACACCTGCTGGACATCATCATGATCATGAACAAAAAAATCATGCACATGAATCTGCATAAACATGGTCTACATACAAGCCCAGCTGTCCCTCATAAAAAGTAAAACGAAAGGAACCAGGAAACTATCTGAGGTAAAAAGAGGCTTACACCCGAAAGACAATCACATCTCCATCGGTAATAATCGCGTCTTTTCCTTCAATACGAAGGGTCCCCTGATCACGGGCCGCGCTCCATGACCCGGCGGCCAGAAGAGTGTCCCAGTGAATCACCTCCGCTCGAATAAATTTTTCCTCAAAATCTCCATGAATAGCAGCTCCGGCCTGCGGAGCGGTTGAACCTTGTTTCACCGTCCAGGCGCGCGTTTCCTCGGGACCAGTAGTGAAATAGGTCATCAATCCGAGTAATACATAAGCCTGACGAGCCAAATCACCGATATAGGATGTGATTTCCATCTCAGCCATCTCTTCAGAAGTCATATCCAGTAATTCTTCCTCAATTTTAATATCCAGCTTGACGTGTGGCCGCTCCTCCAGCGCCGGAGTGAGCGCCTGATGGGTATCTGAAATATTATAGACATACAAGAAAGGTTTGGCAGTCAACAACTGCAGACCGCGCAAGATTTTCCGCTCTTTCTCATCTGTCAGTGAAAGCAAAATCTGGTGCGCCAAAATACCCTCCGACAATTCTCGCTCCAAACGCTCAATAAGCGCAAGCTCAATCGGCGCGTCCTTATCCCCACCACGTGCTTCCTTAGCCGTCTTGATTTTACGTTTCGAAAGCGTTTCAAGATCAGCCAGAATTAACTCGGTATTAATAATGGCAATATCGTCCTCCGGTTCGACACGATTATGCACGTGAATAATATCCGTGTTCTCAAATGCCCGAACGACTTCCACGATAGCATCGACTTCACGGATATTAGCAAGAAATTTATTGCCCAGTCCTGCTCCCTCGCTTGCCCCTTTCACCAGTCCCGCGATATCCACAAATTCAATCACAGCCGGAATAATTTTCTTACTCCCCGACAATGTGGCCAGTTTCTCGAGTCGCTCATCCGGAACCTCCACGATACCGATATTGGGCTCGATGGTACAAAAAGGGTAATTATTAATATCAACGGGCTTTCTCGTCAACGCCTTGAACAAGGTTGATTTTCCGACATTGGGCAATCCGACAATTCCGACTTTGAGTGACATAATGAATTGTATATATAAATTAAGAAGAGGTTTCTCTTTCTTCCCATCCCAGTATACGAGATACAGAGAAATCGATTTATTCTGACAGGATTCCTGCTTTCTGTAAAGAGAATCTATCGAGAATCAGTGACCGAAATCCAAGCTTCTTGTATGATAGTGGTATCCCTGTTTCCTCGCCGATTCTTATATCTCTTCTTTGTATGCAACCCATATGAAACAAATTCTTCTCGCCACTCGCCCGCTCGTCCCTCCCTGGGATGAAGCCTCTAAAAATTTCGCCTACTTTCTCGCGAAGTCGATCAGCGAACACCACGTGAGCATCCTCACCACGCCGACCTGGCTGCCCGATCTCCCAGCCAATATCACCCAGATTCCTTGCTATACCAAAAATGAGCTCGATTTCGGAGAGAAACTCCGTTTGCTTGCCTCGTTGCGAAACTTACGAAGCAAATTCGATATCACTCACTATCTCTTCACTCCAACCCGAAAAAACACTTCTCTCATTAACTTCTTCAGTCGACCAACTCACGGAAAAACGATTCAGACCATTGCCACGCTTCGAGAAGACCTCTATGGACCAAAACAGTGGAAACAACTCCTCTTTGCTGACCGCATCGTGGTCTACTCTGATTACTCAAAAAAACTCCTTCAAAATATTGGCATGAACCATGTCAGTCGCATCTACCCAGGAGTCGATCTCTCACTTTATCAGCCAGCCCCAAAAAATGCTGAGACACTCCAATACTTCGATTTAACTCCCGAGGACTTCATCGTCACCTACAACGGTGAATATGCGCGTCTTGGAGCGACAGATATGCTCACCAGTTGGCTCATTGAGTATTTCTCTACTCATCCAAACTCCAACATGAAGTTCGTTTTTGCCTGTCGCGTCAAAAAGCACGAGGATGATCGCCTCAAAAAAATCGAGATCACCGAGCGTTTCCAAACAGCCGGCATTCTCCACCATATCCGCTTCACTGATACCTACGCGGATATGCCAAAACTCTATAACCTGGCAGACATCATCGTGTTCCCCGTCAATGACATGCGCGGAAAATTCGATGTCCCGCTCGTCATCATCGAAGCTTACGCCTGTGGTAAACCCGTCATTCTCTCCGATCTCCCGCTCTTCAAGGAGTTCGCAAATCCCGATATCTGTGCTACGATTCCTCGCGGTGATATGGAAGCTTTGACTCAGACCATCACCTTACTACAATCCAATCCAACTGAGCGAACTCGGCTTGGCCAAAATGCCCGCGCCTTCGTTGAGAACTCTTTTGACCTCCGAAACACCGTCAAAGAATACGAGCAACTCTACGACTCGCTCTGAGTTGTTCGTGTCTCTCCCGTAGCATCTTAATTACATCGCTCTATCAGGTATGTTTAACAACTCTCTCAAAAAAATATCCGAATATCAGAGTGAACTCCGCACCGAGAAAATGAAGGTGCCGGTTGTATTTCACGTCCAAGACACACTTCTCCCCAACGAAGCAACCCTCGCGCAACTCGAAAGCGTAGCTTCCAACGAAGGACTCTTTGACCATATCGCCGCTATGGCTGATGTGCATTCGAAACCTGGTCGCAAAAACGCTACCGGAACCACCATCGCGTCCGAACACTGTATTCTCCCTCAACTCAATGACAGCGATCCTGCCTGTGGCATGCGCCTCGTCCGGACCAATTTGAATGAAAATAATATCACTCCTGAAGAGCTCCACCGACTCTTTGAAGCTCTCGTGCCAGTTGTTCCTACCAAGGCGTATATCGGAACCTATCTCCCCTTCCGCGTCGTCGTTGATATTTGTCGCCGTGGCATCGCGCCACTCGTCGAACACCTTGGTATCAAAACCAAATACGAGGCCGAAAACTCCCTCGATCGAGGCAATTTTTTCCCAAACGAACCTTCTTTCCGGGATATCCTCCATATTCTCCCGCCACTCTTTCTTTTTTTCGCTCAATTTCGTTCTGGAATTCTTGGCGCGGCAGGAAACCACTTTCTTGATCTCATGAAAGTGACCGGCATCGAAGATGAGGACACCGCCAAAAAACTCGGTGTGAAAAACGGCGACTACCTCTTCATGGTGCACTGTGGCTCAGGTATACTCGGTCAATACACCATGTACATGTATACCGCCAAAAAACGAGAGCATCTCTCCACTGCTGTCCTCATGAATATCGGCCGCTTCTTCTGGAGTACTCCTTTCAAACAAACAGTGCGATCAATCGCTACCAAAATTCGCGCATCTGATTTCGGAAAAAAAGAACCTCTCATTACTTTTGACGGTAATGGGAAGGATGGCAAACTCTATATGGCCGCCCGCCAGGCATGTTCCAACTTTGCGCACGCCAACCGAGCTGTCATCACTCACAATGTGGCCAAGACCATTGAGCGCGTTCTCGGGCGTGACCCCGGATTCGAGCTCCTCTATGATATGCCGCATATCCTCGTCTCTCAAGAAGAACATATCGGACAAAAAGTCTGGGTGCATCGCAATGGCACCAGTCGTGCCTATGGTCCCGCTCGCATGCAGGATCATCCTGTATTTTGCGAGACCGGTGAGCCAGCCTTTATTCCAACTTCCATGTCAACCGAGGCATACCTCTGCGTAGGTACCGACGACAATACTTCTAGTTTTTTCTCCTGCAATCACGGTGCCGGCAAATCAGCCCAAAAAACAGAGAGTTATATTCCCACCAATAAGACTGAGCTTGACCAAAAACTGAAAGAAAAAGGCGTCGCGCTCTATAATGGTCGTTCTTCCAAGGTAATTGAGCAGGATTCCGCTCACTACAAACGTGCCGACGATGTCATCGCGAGCGTGCGAGAAAACGGTATCGTCAAACCAGTTGCCCGTCTCCAACCGATTTCAGTCATTATGTACTAAAAATAAGAAGAGAATTCATCTCCAGCATCAAGATTCACAAAAAAGAAGGGCCGTCCCGCTGGCTTCAACACAGGACGGCTTTTTTTGTGGGTAATCAACGATATACCCCTAGCGACAAAGATCGGCTATCACATACCCCTGATGACGAAGGGCGATATACACCGGAAACAGAAGATGAGTCAATGCGTCAAATTTGCGAGGCATATCCTCCGCATCACCAATCAGCACATTGATAGCCCTTGCGATACGCGAAGCAGAAATATGAGATTCCGCAACCATCTGATCTACGACAGCGTAAAATTGTGCCGGTGTCTGAGCAAGCTTTTGCTGACTCCGTTCCAGACAATACCGGTGATAATCATATTCTGACCGAGCTATCTGACGAATTCGATCGTGAAAAGTCGTCTCCCAGTATCCTCCTGCACGCAGATTCGTCCGGTACAGACCATCAGGCATGTCAACAATGAACGGCGAATTCCCGACACAAAAATGCAAATAAAAACCTCCGAGACAGGCAACTTCACCTTCTTGATAAGGCGTGCACTGTTGCATGGTACAGCTCCTTTCATACGTAAAAAAGAACCTCCCTCAAATTCAAGATACCCCAGATAAAGAACGGCTGTCAATTTTTCAAATAATCAAAAAGGTTTGCCGGAATATGCTTTTTCCGGCAAACCTAAATCAAAAACACCACCTCATCGCGGTGATTCACATGCGCCTCACCCGATAACCTTTCTCTTACAATGGCCATCGCTTCAGGCGTGACTGTCCGAAAGAACTCAAGTGTGACTCGCATCGCTGCTTCCAGCGAACGATTTTCCGGCGGATAACGCAGATCTCGTACCAGAACCCTTTCTTGGATTCCGTTCGTTTCGAAACTAATCACACCCGAAGAAATTCGGTGGTGATCATCGTAAAAAAACTGTCGCCTCAGGATACGAGTAACCATTTCATGTTGGTATCGATCAAGAAGAAAGAGACTCGACAATAGACCAATTCCACGTATTTCAAGCAAGATAAACCCGTAGAGTTCCAACATGGCATTACCTCTCTTCCAAAGTAAAGAACTTGCTTCTACAATACTCTTTTCTGAAACACCGCGTCAATTATCAGAGAAAGCATCACGATGTCATCCTCTTCGTACTCAATCCCAACATCAGAAACAAGAACAGGAGACCGAAATGAGTACTCCACAACCAATGATCAAAACAAAGACTCAAAAATAACACGCCAAAAACGGCAAGAAATACGCTATCTCTTTCTTGGAGTGCAGACCAGACAAGCGAGATGAGGAAGAGAATAAACAAGACAGCTCCCACTACACCAAGTTCAACAAAGACCAACACAAAAACATTGTGCGCTGGCTGGATACTCCAGAGAGGCCGTTCTGGTTGCGCCTGTATCACCGCGGCAGTGAGATTCCCGCCACCAGCTCCGAGCCAAATATTTTTTTTACTCATGACTTCCCACGTATCCTCAAATGACTGCGCTCGCTCCGAAACCGAATGTTCACGTTCAATAACACGGCTTTCAAAACGCGGAAGAACTGTCTCATGCAACACCCAGGAAAAAATCAGTGTCGCCATACAAAACATCACGAATACCCTCACTATCAACGTCTCACCCACACTCTGGAGCACAGCAGAGTTCCGAGAAGATTGAGCGAGTAATGACCAAGCAGACAGAAAAACCAGAACGAGTATCCCTATCACTGTCCCAACCCAAGCAGTACGGGAGAACGTCACAAGAAGTCCGAGAAGAATCGTCATGCTCCCTCCCCATACCACCCAGTGCATCCTCTTCGAAAATACCAGACGTGAAAAATATCCCACGCCAAAAACCAAAATAGCCCCCAGATACCCTCCGAGCATATTGGGATGTGGAAACGTGCCATACGCGCGTAGCCAACGACCCGTATCATTCTTCAGTACCGATGTCCCCGCTTGCCAAACTTCATGTCCGCTCATTCCAAGCCACGTCGATATGAAAGTGCTCTGTGACAGAAATTGCCAAATACCAAGTGCACTTTCGAATACTGCTCCAATGAATAACACCATTATAATCAGACTTGTTTCCCGTTTGCCGAATGAACGGATGAGAGAGAAAACCACTCCTGCCAGAAGTAACTTCCCAAAAAAATACCCGGCCAATACCTGATCAGATGCCCACGATACCGAAAAACCAGCCCAGAAGATGAAACCAATACACAAGATATCTCGCCTCACAAGCAACTGCTTCACATACTGGAGCGCAAAAACAAACTTTTTCTTTGCTGTTTGCTCGGAAGCAAAGGGTGTCAGAAAAAGTTGTCTTTGCGCTCCAGCCAAACGCACTATCAGATGTCTTTGCCCCTCGAAATTCAACCTTGTTCGCCTACGCACAAAATATCTCGCCCCATACCATCCGAGTATCAGCACCAACAAAATATCCGTCGCGTATATTCCGATGGTCCCATACTGCCATTTCTCTCCTCCTATTATCGGCTCACGGAGCAAATACACCGTTTGAAGCGGGAGAATCCCCAAAAAGAGAACAAAGAGATATGTTCCGAATCGTCGCATGTCAGTTATGAAGAGATGTATTTTTTAGCCTATCATTGCTGAGAATACCACTTTTTGATACCCTGAGTCTATGCAATACATCACTTTTTCCGGCGTGGATGGCAGCGGCAAATCCACCCAGCTCGAACTTCTCAAAGAACACCTGATCGGTGAGGGTCACAAGGTGGCCTATTTTCATGCAATCGAATTTTCTCTCGCCAATCGCCTCATGCGAATTTATAAAAAACAAAAAAACTTCCAGCCCGGCCAAGAAAAGGCCGTCACCAAGGCCTCGATTCTGACACTCCTCCTCCGTCAGAAACTCCTTTTCCTCGATCTATTTCGCTTCCGACGCTTTATCGCCCGACTGGAACGCGAAGGATACGAGTATCTTCTTTCAGACCGTTCATTCTTTGATAGTCTGATTCATCTTGAGTATCTCGCGCTCCCACATCACAACACACTTCGTTTTCTTTTCTGGCGTACCCGAGCCAATCTCCTCGAATCGTATCTGCCCAAACCAGATATCGCTTTCTATTTTCATCTCGACCCACACCAAATCATGTCCCGAGAGCGAAAGCCCGAGCAAGGCATCACCTATCTCCAAGAAAAACAAGCTCTCTTTCAAGAGAAACTGACTTCCTGGAACATGCAGATCCTTGATGCCGACCAGCCAGTAGACAGTATAGCTGCTCTCGTTCTCGAAAAAATATCAACCATCACACAATCCCAGAGATATCACAGCATTGACAGATGACTCCTGTATATTTTGTATGATACTAACACCCTCGAAAAACACGCGTCGAGCACGCGCCAAGTGTTCTACGCCCCAAGAGAGTAAGCTCTGGTCACGACTCAAAAACAAAGCACTCGGACACCGCTTCGTCCGCCAACACGCCCATGGTCCGTATATGGTTGATTTTTGCTGCATCGAAAAAAGACTCATCATCGACATCGATGGCTGGAAACGAAAAGACAACAAAGAACGTGACCGAGATCGCGCGGCATACTTTTCTGATTTTGATTACACGGTACTCCGATTTTGGAATAATGAAATCAATGACAATCTCAGTGGAGTCGTCACGCAAATAACCAAACATCTCCAATAAACTCCCCTATGAAAAAATTTTCCCAAGCACTTGTCTGGCTGACTCTTTCAGAGATTGTCTTTAATATCGCGGGCTACGTCATTCAATCAGCAGTCGGTCGTATCCTCGGTCCAGCTGATTATGGTCGCTATAGCCTCGTGGTCACCCTGACCACCATGGTGATTATCCTGATTGGCAACGGTATCCCGACCGCTATGTCCAAATACCTAGCTGAAATCTTTGAAAGTGCCCCCGAAAAAATTCTCGGCATCAAGCGTCAGGCCATCCGTCTACAGATACTCCTCATGTCCTCTGTTACCCTTGTCTTCTTTCTCGCAGCGCCACTCATCGCTCGCGCCCTGAATGATCCCAGTCTGACCCCACTCTTTCGACTCTCCTCACTCATCATTCCTGCCTTCGCGGCCGCCTCTTTCTATTTTTACTACTATACCGGGCTCCATTTCTTTCGCCTCCAAGCGGTACTCAAAATGATGCGTGCTCTCGGACGCGTCATTTTCATCATCAGCTTCGCCTACTTCTTCGGTGTTCAAGGTGCTATCTCGGGATATATTGCGGCTCCGCTGTTTATCTTCACTCTCGCTCTCATAGCGGACATCTTCATTACCCATCGCTATTTCCCACATGTGAAGCAATCAAAATCCGAAGTTATCGCGTTCTCAGGAAAAACTATACTCGCCTACGCTGGACCACTCACGCTTTTTCTCCTGTTCTACGAATTCATCCTCACCCTCGACCTCTATTTCGTCAAAAGTCTCCTCGGAAGCGACTACCTCACCGGTATTTACAACGCCGCCATCACAGCCGGACGCATTCCCTACTATCTCTTTTATGCTCTGACGATTATTCTGCTCCCCGCTATTTCCAAGACCACGGCTGAACGTGATACCAAAGAAACTGAGAATCTCGTCAACAAAGCTCTCCGTCTCATGGTTTTTCTGCTCTTCCCCATGGTAACACTCCTCATGCTCTACGCCCCTCAAGTACTCCATCTCTTCTACGGAAGCGAATACGCATCTGCCATTTGGCCCATGCAGATCTACGCTATTGGAGTTGGATTTCTCACAGTTTTTTATGTGCTCTCATTCGCGCTCAATGGTGCAGGACTCGTCAAAATTCCTCTGAAGCTCGCCTTTTTCGGATTTCTCGGCATGATAACGCTCAATTTTCTCCTGATTCCCAAATGGCTCCTCGTTGGGGCTGCTCTTTCCACGACCATTGTCTCACTCGCCATCACTATTGCCATCCTGCTCTCCGTCAAGCTCCATTTCCGTGTGCAACTCTCCCTGAGAACGCTCCTTATTTCTCTCGGAAGCGTCATTATCCTTATCCTCTGTTCTTCAATTCTCCCGAATGGCCCCTCGAGCTTCCTCTTTTCGGGAACACTGCTCGCGTTTGTTCATTTCGCCCTCCTTCGTTTCGCTGGTGAACTCACCGATGCTGATATTGCCCCCATTCTCAAAATCTTCAAGAAAAAATCCTCAAAGTAACACGGTACAGAGTCAAGCATGCTCGCACCTCAAACAGCCAATCGTTCTTTTAAGATCCAAAACGGTATACGTCAATAGAACCACGCACCGACGGATGACTCACCCGCTCCATCCGTTGCTTCATCAGGGCTTCCGCTTCATTGGAAAAGTAATCATAATCATTCTCCGAAAGAATAACCCATCCGCTCTCGTTTTCCCGGAGTATCTGCTCGAGTGCCTCGGCTGAAAGTCTCTCTCGATTCAATTCATCACCGAGATCATACACATGTATTTTGGCTCCAGTCCAATAATAGTTGCGAAAATTGCGCGTGACGAGCACGTCTGTTGGCAGTCGGTTTTTGGTGACATACGCGAACACTTTCCGATAATTTGGATTGTCGCCCGAAGACGTCTCATGATACGTATTATTTTCTTCAAAAAAATACCCAAAATTTGGCACCAACATGACCAGCAAAAAGAGTACTCCCCATGCAGTTCGTCGTCCCCATCCGACAAAACGCTCACGAAGTGATTCCCAAAGACCCAAAATACCAGCCGCAACCAAAATGATTCCAAATGACTGAGCAAAAAAGATATACTGTGGACCCGCATTGCGTCGGAAAAACCAGATAGCACAAGCAAGTGGAATAAGATAGGAAAATACCAAGTATCCAGCCGCCCGAGTATTTCGTTCACGCACCGCGAGAGAATAGGCACCAAAACCCATGAGCAACACCGCAAGCAAAGGATGTGCGTAATCGGTCATCACATAACCGAAATAACTATAGTGATCATCAAACCAGATCAGACCCGATGTGAAAGAAGTCAGAAAATTCTTGGCTACCAGAGAGAGTAGTACAAGAACCGCTACGCCAATCCCGAGAAACACAACAGAGCGGTTTTTCCAAACTCCGGTTTGCCGATACTGCATGACGCCCGCCCACAACAGATATGCGGCCGTTGAGAAAACGAGAGTCGCGGTCAACTGATGTGTCGCCAGTCCAATCGCAAACAAAATACCTGAGAGAACAGCATACCCAGCATGAATACCGATTCTTTGCCACAGCCATCGCAACAGACGACTTCGTTTCGTGACAGTCTGCTCGAGACACAGATAGAGAGCGGTCGCCAAAGCAAGATACACGGGAGCAAACATCGCGTACATCCTCAGTCGACGGTCAAAAATAATACTCGACACCGACAATGCGCACAGAAAAGTCGCCAAAAGAGCTGTCTCACGACGTTTGGTGAATACAAACGTGCTCCAAAACACCACGAAGAGAGAAATAACCCCCCATGTGACGCTTATCAAACGAGCGGTTTCTTCGGTCGGCGGTAAAATACGAAACAACTGTGCCACTTGCCATTTATAAATACTCGCTCGCTCATCACGCGCGACATTTTCATTGACCACGCTCGGTTCCTGATGATTGAAGTCCCACGCCTTCCATTCTCCGGTCTTGAAATACCCATACGCCGAGTTCATATCAAGAAACTCATCCGCGACATAAGCATTATGCCCGAGATCGTACACCCGCAATCCAAAACCGAGACCAAGAATACACACTCCGATAATGATGGTCTGTCGCCAACTGATATTCGTCATACTGTACTTTCGATAAACCGATTATTCCTGCCTGCTCGCTTCACTCTCACGAACAACAGATGTACTCCCTACCACTCTTTTTCCCCCACGCCTTGGTTGTAAATCACGCGCGAAACGCCTGTTGACTGTATCCGGAGAAGAAAGCTGCACCGGACGAAATGATTGCCGATGAATCACGCAGGCACCATGCTTCCGAAGCGCATCCAGATGTTCCTTGGTACCATATCCCTTGTGACGAACAAACCCATACACCGGGTATTCCACATCATACTCATCCATCATCCGGTCACGCGTCACCTTGGCGACGATCGAAGCCGCAGCGATAGACTTGGAAATCCCATCTCCACCCACGAGTGCTTCTTGCTTACCGGAAAAATGGGGAATGCACTGATTCCCATCCACCAAAAATAGAGCCTTCTCTAAAGCGCCCTCCGGCATCGCTCGTCGTACATCCGTAATGGCCGCCTTCATCGCGAGAAAAGTGGCCTCGAGAATATTGACCCGATCAATCGTTTCAGCCGGTATAATGCCAATGCCAATAGCAAAATATTCCTGTATCGTTACCAATACCTGTTCGCGCTGCTTCTCGGATAACTTCTTTGAATCCCGTATCAACGCGAAAACTTTCTCGTGTTCAGGAGGAATCACGAAACGCACATCGCGAAACGCCACCGCTGCCGCCACCACTGGCCCAGCCAGTGGCCCGCGCCCAACCTCGTCCACGCCCACCACAAATCGCTCGCCCTCTGGCGAACGCTGCTTCTCAGTGTCAAAAGTCGTGATATTCATGCTTCCAGTATACCGTATCTTCACGCTTTCTGAAAAAGTGAATTATCCTTTCTGCAAGCCACTCTTACCATTTTTAATTGACATTAACTATTTTATATGCTATAATTAAAATTAAAAGTTTCCCTGACTCTCTCCAACACGTTTCGCACAATGAGCAAACCAACACCTCCCCCAGACAACAAACTCCCGCCGGGGGTTTTTCTTTTTCCTCGAATCTGCTACACTCTCCATGTATCATAAGCTTCTCTGCAAACCCCATGGAGCGATCCGGGCGCTGAGAGAATCCATCATCATGTCCAACCTCGAATACCTCATTTCGAATTCTCTTTCGCTCCTTTCGGTGCGATTTTTTGTTGAAAAGAAATACCTGGAGAAGATTCAAAATCACTTTTTCTGATGCCCCGTATTTCCGAATACGCAGCGAGGAATTGTCTTGAATCTTCTTAAGACGCAGTCGAATTCCCGATACCCCACATAGAGGGTGCCAGAAAAAGCCACTTTTGTTCTTCTTTACAGTATCCACACATCATACATCCGACATCTGACTTCATATGAATTTCACTCACCTGCACGTCCATTCGCACTACACCCTGCTGACAGCTCTTGGTCGTCCAGAGGAACTCCTGACGCGTGCCAAAGAGCTCGGGCAGACATCTCTCGCTCTCACAGATACGTCAGCCCTGTACGGTGCCGTTGAGTTTTACACCAAGGCCAAGGACTACGGCATCAAGGCCATCATCGGAGCCGAAATGTATGTCTGCAAAGATCTGCACAGCAAAAATAATACCACTGAGGACCGTCGTCGCCATACCATCGTGCTCCTCGTCAAAAATGAAACCGGCTACAAAAATCTCCTCAAGATCATTTCCATCGCCCAACTAGATGGCTTCTACTACAAAGCACGTACCGACAAAACATTACTCCGTCAATACAGCGAGGGGCTGATCGCACTTTCGGGATCGCTTCAGGGAGAAGTCCCTTCAGAATTGATTTATGGGGACTATGATCGCGCCAAACTGGTTGCTCGTGAATATGAAGATATTTTTGGAGCCGGCAATTTTTATCTGGAAGTTCAGCCTCATTTCGATCATGAAACACAAGCCACCGTCAACCAAGGACTCATCGCTCTCTCACGCGAAACAGGTATTCCGCTGGTCGCCGCTAATGACGTTCACTATGTCCGTCGTGAAGATGCCTCGATACAAGACACCCTCCTCTGTATCCGCGACAATAAGCGCGTTGATGACCGAGACCGATTCTCGATGATGTCGCTTGATCTCTCGCTCAAGAGCTCCGAAGAAATGATTGAAACTTTCAAAGATTTTCCCGATGCGATTGAAAATACCCAAAAAATCGCCGACGCCTGTCACTTCTCTTTCACCTTCGGAGTGAATCACCTACCCGTGTACCCGCTACCAGAGGGAGTGACTCCCGACGGATACCTTCGCGAGCTGTGTGAGTCCGGACTCAAAGAGCGATTCGGCGATGCTCCAACGACACCAGAGCAACTCACCCGTCTCAACTACGAACTCGACATCATCGGCAAGACGGGGTTCGCATCATACTTCCTCATCGTCCAGGACTTCGTGAACTGGGCAAAAGACCATGGCGTAGTCGTCGGTCCAGGCCGCGGTTCAGCAGCCGGCTCTTTCGTTGCCTATCTTACGGGTATTACCAACCTTGACCCGATTCAGTATGATCTCCTTTTCGAACGCTTCCTTAATCCTGAACGTATCTCCATGCCCGATGTCGACATGGACTTTGCCGATGATCACCGTGAGGACGTGCTTAATTATGTCCGTGAACGCTTCGGAGCTGACCACGTCGCGCAGATTATCACCTTTGGAACGATGGCTGCTCGAGGAAGCATCCGTGATGTTGGTCGTGCTCTCGGTATACCTCTCTCCCTGTGCGATCAAACCGCCAAGATGATACCGATGTTTACTTCTATCAAGAAAGCGCTCGAGGAAGTCCCTGAATTCAAGACACACTACGATGGGAATGCAGAAGTGCGTCGCCTCGTCGACAATGCCCAAAAAATCGAAGGGTTGGCACGCCACGCCTCAATGCACGCCTGTGGAGTCGTCATTACTAAAGACCCAGTCACTGAATACACTCCCCTCCAAAGAATTTCCGGTTCACGCGAAGGCGTCGTCACTCAATACGCTGCCTCAACCAAGAACAATGCCGTGGAAAAAATCGGTCTCCTCAAAATGGACTTTCTTGGACTGAAAAACCTGACTATTATTCAAAATACCCTGCGTATCGTGCGTGCTCTCGGAAAATTTGAGTCTCTCACGGAGCAACTTGGACTCAACGCGGACACCGCGTCTGTCTCTGACGTGATGGACAAGCTTCCCATCGATGACGAAGGAGCCTATCGGGTACTGCAGGAAGCTCGCACGACGGGTGTTTTTCAGCTCGAATCCACGGGCATGAAGCGCTATCTGAAACAACTCAAGCCAACCGTTTTTGAAGATATTATCGCCATGGTCGCGCTCTATCGTCCGGGACCGATGGAATACATTCCCGACTTCATCGGTGGCAAACATGGCACGAAACAAATCGAATACCTGCATCCGAAACTCGAACCCATCCTCAAAAACACCTATGGGGTCGCCGTCTATCAGGAACAGCTCATGCAAATCGCTCGTGACCTCGCCGGTTTCTCACTTGGCGAGGCTGATGTGCTCCGTAAAGCCGTCGGAAAGAAAATCAAAGAGTTAGTTGCCGAGCAGCGTATCAAATTTATCGAGGGCTGCGTCAAACACGGAATCACCAAACATGTTGCCGAGCAAGTCTTCGCGTTCATCGAACCATTTGCTGGTTATGGTTTCAATCGTTCTCACGCGGCTTGCTATGCCATGATCGGGTATCAAACTGCTTATCTCAAGGCTCATTATCCCGCTGAGTTCATGGCGGCTCTCCTCACCAGTGACCAAAATGACACCGATCGTATCGCCATCGAAGTGCGTGAGGCACGAGAAATCGGACTCGAGGTCCTCCAACCAGATATCAATGAAAGTTTTGAGAGTTTCGCGGTCATTCGTGGAGATGATGGGAAGGAACGCGTCCGCTTTGGCCTTCAGGCGATCAAGAATGTCGGCTCGGTCTGCGCGGAAGAAATCGTCAAGGAACGGAAACGTGGCGGGAAATTTAAAACCCTCGAGGATTTCGTCGAACGCGTTCAAACGAAAGACCTGAACAAAAAATCCGTCGAAGCTCTCGCTAAAGTCGGCGCGCTCGATACCCTCGGCGAACGAGAACAAATCCTCGAAAGCATAGACGCTATCATCCGCTATGGCAAGCAGTCCTCCACTCTCGCCGAGACACACACCCAGAGTCTCTTTGGCTCCATGCCGCTCCCCAAGACAAAAATCAATCTCGCTCGTGCCATTCCTGCCTCCAAGCAACAACGCTTGGCCTGGGAAAAAGAACTCCTCGGACTCTATGTCACTGGACATCCCGCCTCTGACTATCGACATTACCTGAAAGAAACCACCACGCCCCTCATCGACATCGAAAAACAAGAAAATGAAAGTCGAGTCCGTATCGGCGGCATCGTCACCTCTGCCAGACGAATGATCACCAAAAACGGTCATCCGATGTTTTTTATCGGCCTCGAAGACCTGACTGGTCGCACCGAAATTCTGGTGTTCGGAAAAACAGCCGAACAAACTGATGGTTTCTGGAGAGAAGACGATATCGTTCTCGTTGATGCTCGTGTTTCTCACAAAGACGGACAGCTTCGCTGTATTGCCGAAAGTGCCGAACGACTCTCTCTCGATACCCTCACGCAATTTGAACGCGTGCGTATCACTCGCGAAAAATCCACCAAAGAGAAAGCAGTAGCCGAAGATTCACGTGCTACAACACCACAACTCTTGATTACCCTCGAAGCACAGGCCGACGCAAAACTGATTGGCGAGCTCTCAGCCTTTCTCCGAACCGTCCAAAAGGGCGAAACAAAAGTGCTTGTGAAAGTCCATGGGACGACCATTGATACCCCATTCTACATACACACTGATACAGACATACTCGAGCATATCCGCGCACTCACCGGCGTTGAATCGGTTGATTAAAAATATTCGTGTGAAGGAAGGGTGATCTCTCATTACCCAAAAAATACATTCCCCCGCTCTAGCTATATACTGAAGAATAAACACAATCATCTTCATTCTTTTCTATGGAATCTCCACAAAAAAAACTCATCGTTATCGCCGGCCCGACCTCCTCGGGTAAGTCAGACGTGGCGATTGAACTCGCGCGCCGACAAAACGGTGAAATCATCTCCGCCGACAGCCGACAGGTGTATCGCGGCATGGACATCGGTACAGGCAAAGTCCCTCGAGATTCTAATTCGAAGCACAATCACGCCATCAATGCTCCATATATGTCTGGCGGTATCCGTCATCACCTTATTGATGTCACTTCTCCGAGCGAAGAATATAATATTTCGCACTTTCTCCACGACGCCCATATCGCGCTTCGAGATATCACTACACGCGGCAAACAGCCCATCATCTGTGGTGGAACACACTTTTGGATTCAGGCGCTCATCGAAGACACCCCCCTCCCTGCCGTAGTGCCCAATCCATCCCTGCGCGCCGAACTCAGCTCCAAAACCACGGATGAGCTTTTTGCCCTCCTCAAAAAACAGGATCCAGAGAGAGCTCAATCCATCGACTCCAAAAACCCACTTCGCCTCATTCGCGCTCTCGAAATTATCTCCGTACTCGGCAAGGTCCCCCAACACGCCAAACAAGAGACCTCTCAAAGTGAAAATGATAGCCCAATCATTCTCGTACTCAATCCCACCAAAGAAATCCTGCGAGAGCGCATCAGGACGCGTCTCACGAGCCGATTTGATACCGGCATGATCGAAGAAGTCACTTCACTCCATGCAGCAGGTGTGAGCTGGGAGCGACTGGAAAATTTCGGTCTTGAATACCGCTTCATCGCTCAATTCCTCCAAGGAAAAATAGATGAGATGACACTCCGCGCCGAACTCGAACAGGCTATTTGGCACTACGCCCGTCGCCAGCTCTCTTTCCTCCGTCGATGGGAACGCCAGGGAGCGACCCTTACCTGGATATCGGATCCTAAAGAAGCTATAGATATCCCCTTTGACACAAGGAATGAAGGAAATTTCTCTTTTTTTTGATGCTGGTGTTTCCGAACACGTCGCAAGAAAAAAAGAGAAATTTCCTTCATTCCTTTTACATAGACCATATACCTCCTCACCGGATATATCCACTGGTTCGAGACTTCAGTCATGTCTATCTAAAGCCATGTGATAGCGATTGAACCGCTATCACATGGTCGGTGGGACTAGCGGCCGAGATTGTAGAGATTAGTGACTTCGGTTTGCGTAAAAGCTCGACTGTATACTCGGACTTCGTCGATGTTTCCTGTACTAAAAGTCGACAAGGCCGTGTCTCTTCCGACCGTAAAGATATCAGCCGAAGCCTGAGTAGCAGCGGGAATAGTTTGACTAAAAGTCAAGGATTGGGCTACGCCGTCAAGGTAGGCTTTTGCCCGATTGGCATTGCCCGAAAGGTTTCCATCAAATACAAAAACGACATGATGCCAATCGGTATCATTAGATGTAAAGGAGCCGTAGGTGTTTAGTCCTCCATCGCCGACATTCACATAAATTTTACCATCATTGTAGGCGTTTATATTAAATGTTCGAGTTTGGGCTTCAGATTTCCCGACAGTAAGAATACTATTGACTGCTCTGCGCTTCAACCAAACAGAAAGCGTGAGCGTTGACGCGCTATCAATTGCATTCACATCGCCCATAGAGACATAATCATTCACCCCGTCAAAACTCAAAGCCTGGCCGACCTTGCCCGGGGTGACGACTGGACCACTCGTGAGGGTGCCGTTATTGCCCACGCCACTGCGGTCAAAAGCCGTGGTACCGGAGACGTCCGGACCATTGAAGGACCAATAGCCCTTGAGGCTCGTATCGGGATTATCCGGAGCTGTTGACTTGTAGAGTTTCGCGACTTCTTCTGGGGAGAGCGCACGACTATACATTCGAACTTCATCAATAATCCCTGCCCACCAAGTATAAGTTGAACCATTTGATCTCCCTATTGCAAATTTCTGCAATCCACTCCCACCATCCGTGATACTTCCCGAACCCACTGAAGATATAGCTAATTTTGCGCCATTCACATAGAGCGTCACCACCTTCAGCGAATCGTCATATACGCAATACAAGTGATACCAGGAGTTGGTTGCGACGGTCACCCCAAGGCTGGCGGTAATAAGCCCACCCGTCAGACGGACATTACAACCCAAACCTTCTGCACCCGCGTTATCGATCACTAAATTATAACGATCAGCACTCCCCGAATCAAACCCAGCTACTACCCTATTATCTTCATCCCCAGTCGATTTAAACCATCCACCAAATGAAAAATGAGAAGTGAACTTATACTGAGTGGTACCCGATTCTATTATATAATCATCCACTCCATCAAAACTCACAGCACCACCAATTTGACCAGTGGTCCAGGTTGGACCATTGGTGAGGGTGCCATTGTTGCCATTCGTCGAGGCATCGGTCGCTGTAGTGCCACTCGCATCATCAAGCTTCCAGTAGCCAGAGAGACCTCGCTCCAATGAATCGCTCTGGCTATTGGCCGAATTCACCCGAGCACCCCCTCCCATCTGATAGAGATTCCACACCTCGGTTGCCGAAATCGCACGATTATATACCCGAACCTCATCCAAAGAACTATCATAGTAGAGATTCCGACCAATTTCTAGCGGATCTGTGTTATCAATAACCGGCCAAGCACCCGAGGAAAAATCCATTGTCACTGAAACATTCACTCCGTCAACATACACGCGTATCGCATCACTCACGCTATCAGCCACAACGACAATATGGTGCCAATGCCCATCGGCAACATCAATATTTGTATATCCACTCCTCTCAATACTAGATACTGATTCTATAAAGGTAAAACAGATTCTTTTCCCTGATGGCCAGTTATGACTATCTGTTCCGCAGACACCAACACCGTATTGCTCATAAGAACCACCGCTTTGTCTTTTTGTTAAAAATGACATAGATTGATTTTGATTTTTTGGATTTGCCCACAATGAAAGAGAAAGGCTTCCGCTCCCCTTACGAAGCACCGCTGCATCAGGTATCGTCACATAATCATTTACTCCATCAAAACTCAAAGCCTGACCTATCTTGCCCAAAGTGACGGCTGGACCATTTGTCAGGGTACCATTATTTCCATTCCCGCTCCGATCGTAGGCGGTAATACCCGAGACATCCGCGCCATTGAAGGACCAGAGACCAACCAGGCCACTGGTCAACTCGCTGTTTTCAGTCGTATTCACTTTAGACCCGACACTTTCTTGGTACAAGTTAGTGATTTCAGGTGCTGATAGTTTTCGGCTGTAAATTCGAACTTCATCAATGGAATCCGGCGAATAACTTCCAGCAGGCGTGCCACTACTATCAAATGAATTCCCGATATACAAAGCCGCGGTAGATGAAACCGGTGAACTCCCGCCACCAGCATAGAATAAAACACCATTTCGATACATCCACAAATCACTGATACCATCATACGTCACGATGACGTGTTGCCATTCACCAACCGTCATAACTGCTGATGAACAGGCCCAACCGGAATTTATAGTGACGCCAATTGCGAGATTAGCACAACCCGAACCAGAATTATCTCCAATTCCTATCGTCCACCCGTGCCAAGCACCATACAGCTGTTTCCCTATTACCGTTCCACCAGTCGTTGAGTTTGGTTTTATCCAAAAACTAACAGAAAAAGCTCCGCTCGATAATCGGAGTGATGTCGCATCAGCAACTTTCACATATTGGCTTGTACCATTGAATTTAAGAGCTTTGCCAACCTTGCCGTCCACCCACGTCGGGCTGTTGGTCAGAGTACCGGTATTATTCCCAGCAGGTGAAAAGTCTTCGGCTGTTGTTCCCGATCCTTCATCAAAACTCCAGTAGCCAACCAGACCAGTCGTATCAGATGATTTTTCCGTCACCGACGCCTTCGCCTGTTGATCCTTCCAGTACCAATATCCCCCTCCAGCCAGAGCACAGAGGATGATAATGACGATATACTGAATGACCCGATGCATGGTCAGAGACATAGGCACAATAACATACCAATACTCTTCTTCTGCTGCTTCTCCTGTTTGTCATTCCCGCGGAGCTTGCCCTCGAGCAGAATCGGGGGGCGGGAATCCAGATTCCACACACTCCTCCGTTCACCAGTCAAGAGACAGGTCTCTCCACTGTGGATTTTTCCGTTCAATCAATTTGATTTTCCAAGCTCGATTCCACTTTTTCAAACATTTCTCTCTTTGGAGCGCACTCCTGACATCTTCAGTTTGTTCGAAATAGACCAGCCTATCCACTCCATACTTCTCTGTGAAACCTTCTGTAACTTTTTGCTTGTGTTCCGATAAACGTCGCCTCAGGTCTGATGTGAAACCAATATACAGTGTACCATTTTTCTGACTAGCCAATATATACACAAAGTACTGTCTGTCCATTCTTGTTTCGTGATAACTTGGATTCCCGCCTGCGCGGGAATGACAATGAAGGATGGCAGATAAAAGCTACTGGGCCAGCTTTGCTCGGAGGAGGGTGGCGACCACTTCTGGATTCGCCTTACCTTTGGTCTCCTTCATCACTTGTCCGATGAGATACTGAAAAGCGTTTTCTTTGCCCGCCTGAAAGTCAGCCACCGATTTGCCATTGGCGGCGAGTACTCCATCGACGATAACATCCAGTTCGCCCGTATCACTCACCTGAGCCAGATTGAGACGAGACACAATATGCGATGGATCATTGTCGCCCCCCTGATACATCTCGGCCAACACCGCTTGTGCCGCGCTTGAATTGATTTTCTTATCTGCAATCAAGGCAATGAATTCCGCGTAATTCTCCGGAGTAAAAGGAATGTCTTTCGCTTTTTCATTGCGTTCTGACAGATGTTTGCGAATTTCCGTCAACATATAATTCGCCGCGAGCTTCACGGCTCGAGTCACTTCCGCTTGCATCTCACCGCTCGCTTTCTTGTCTGCCAACTCACTGGCTACCTCTTCAAAATACGCTGAAAAATCCTTTTCTTCGGTCAAGATAACGACATCAGCTGTCGGCAACTGGTATTCATTGCTGAAACGCTCAGCCTTCGCGTCCGGCAACTCAGGCAGTGTTCGTCGCAATCCTGCGATATATTCTTCCGAAAAATCAAAGGGAGGGATATCTGGTTCGGGGAAGTAGCGATAGTCATGTGCTGATTCCTTTTTGCGCTGAGAGACGGTTTCACCTCGGGCTTCATCCCAACCACGTGTTTCTTGGACTACTTTTTCCCCTGCTTCCAATATTTCTGTCTGACGCTTGATTTCGCACTCAATAGCTCGTTCAACCGTCTTGAAAGAATTGAGATTCTTCACTTCCACCTTAGTACCAGAGAGACGATCAGCCCCTTCGGGATAAAGCGAGAGATTAACTTCACAACGCATCTGCCCCTTCTCCATATCCGCATCTGAGGCATCCAGATACCGAAGAGTCTGACGAAGTTTCTGACAAAAAGCCCGCGTATCTTTGCCATTCTCAAAATCTGCTTCGGTCACCAACTCCATCAGCGCCACACCGGCCCGATTAAAATCAACGAGCGTGTAGTCCGCGCCAGATGGATGCAGTGACTTGCCCGTATCTTCTTCGAGATGAATGCGCGTAATTCGAAATGACTTGCCATTCACAAGAATTGTCCCGTGCTCACAGAAAGGCTCATCGTATTGAGAAATCTGATACCCCTTAGGAATATCTGGGTAAAAGTAATTCTTGCGATCAAACTTCGAATGTTGGTTGATAGTACAATTAAGCGCCAGCCCAATGCGTTGCACCATTTCGATTGCCTGACGATTGGGAACGGGCAAGGTCCCCGGTTGACCAGTACAGACCGGACAGATATGAATATTGGGTTCCTGTTCAAGTCCCAGGCCATTTTTACACGCGCAAAACATCTTGGATTCCGTCTTCAGTTCCGCGTGCACTTCCATCCCAATCGTGACATTGTATTTCATACGCATTCTTTTGACTGATTTCAAACCCTGCAGAATAGATTATTTCCGCGCTGATCGTTCGCGAAGTTCGGCTACCATCTTATCCACCTGAGCATGTAGTTCTTCCAGTGTTCCGTCGTTGCTGATCACAAAATCTGCCCGCTCCTTCAAATCACGTATACCTGTCTCTGTTTCCAACTGGGCATCCTTTTCAAACTGTATCGCGGTTTTTGACGCGTCATCCGTATTCTGTCGACGATGCGTCAATCGTTCAAAACGTTTCTCCGGACTCGCCTCTACATAGCAAAAATAAAAATGTTCGTCTGTTTCCATGTGAATCATATCAGGCAAACGTCGAATACCATCAACTACCACAAATTCCGTTTCGCTCCCCTCAGCTTCTGAGAGAATCACCCGAGAAAGCACGTCTTCTCCGAAGGCCTTGCGAAGGTGCATCGAGAGTCGAGCCATATTTTCCCGATTCTGTTCAAGACCGAGACGATCAAGTGTATCCCGCAGTGGCTGAGAAAAACGCAACTTCAACACCCCATACGTCGCCGCGAGATAATCCCCGACGGTATCTTTCCCTGATGCGATTTCACCCGATATCCCCAACACAACTTTTTGCATTGCCATACATGTTTTTTCAATAAGAAGTCTCTCCAAATTAACTTTTCTCTAGAATAACAAAAGTGAAGCGATATGTCCCGTTGTCAACATCTTCCCGGGAAATTTCCCGAGTAAATCGGGGATATTCGGGGAAAAAAGTATCTGCCTCATATACACCATCCACCAAAGTCAGATACAACCGATCACACAGCGGAAGAAATTGCTGATAGACATTGGCTCCACCACACACAAACACCTCTTCAGATTCAACTGCCCGCGCCTTTTCTAAGGCGTCTTCTATCGAACGCGCAACCACACAGCCTTCTGGTGCAAAATCAGGATGAGGTGAAAGGATAATATTAGTCCGATTTGGCAATGGACGACCGATAGAACGATAGGTGTTCTCACCCATGATAATCGCGTGACCTGAAGTGATCTCTTTGAAATGCCGAAAATCCTCCGGAATATGCCACAAGAGGGCATTTTTGAAACCAATCGCTCGGTCCTTGATCGCGAGAGCAGCAATGAGGGAAATCCGTGGCTGGTTCATGATGCTTTTCGTCCACTCTGACTTTTCTCGAGATACTCTTCCCAACTTTTTGTTCGGTACCCACCCACTGGCGCGAGTTCTCCCTTAATAGATGGGTGCGAAGTATACCCTTCGAGCGAAGCATGCTCTGGAAGAAAGTTGTCGATATCTGTCACAGCATCAGCTAACACGAGTTTCGGAAAAGGCATCGGTTCACGTGTCAGTTGTTCCTTCACTTGTTCGATATGATTCTCATAGATGTGCACATCACCGAAAGTATGCACGAATTCTCCTGGCTCCGTTCCAGTTGCCCTTGCCAAAATAGCCGTCAAAAGGGCATACGATCCGATATTGAATGGTACCCCCAAAAACAAATCCGCGCTCCGCTGGTAGAGATGCAATGACAGTTTGCCATTCTTGATATTGCACTGGTACATATTGTGACAAATCGGAAAACGGCAAGCTTCCTCTGGCTTGGCCATGGCATAGAGGTATTCCGGATTCCAGGCATTCACTAAAGTATTATGCGCATCCGGATCCTCACGCAGTTCATTGACGACCCATCGCAGCTGATCTACTGTCCGCCCGTCCTTTGCTGGCCACCGACGCCAGAGCTCTCCATAAATGCGAGGTAATTCGCCGTGCATCTTGGCAAACTCCTCATCATCGATAATGCTCTGTACAAAGACCTCTTTCGTCATATCGGGTAATTCACCACGCATGGCCCGTTCACGATAGATCTTATACGGATAATCATCCCAAATATGGACACCGTTTTCAGACAAAAAACGGATATTCGATTGTCCAGACAAGAACCAGTACAACTCAAACAGCACACCCTTCCAATAGACTTTCTTCGTCGTCAGAAGCGGGAAGCTCTCTGATAAATCAAAACGCATCTGTCGACCGAAAACGCTATAGGTCACCGCGCCTGATCCCTTATCTTCTTGCCGCACGCCTGTGTCTAAAATTTCTTGCAACAAATCCAGGTACTGATATTCTGGATGCTTCTTCTCCATAGTCTTTGTCATTATACGGATTTCTTTTTCGGCACACGCTTCTTACTCGTGCGAACTGATCGAGTCAGTTTTTTGCGCTCTGATGGTGAGAAGTTTTTCTTGAAATTATCTCCATTGAAACGGCCTGTTTTCTCATAGTCATGCTCCACCGGTGAGGTCAGACAAGAGAAAGTCAATTGCGCAATCTGCATACCGGGTCTGAGGACAATCGGTACTCGATTCAAATTTGAGAGCTCAAGCGTGATATTGAGAAAGTGTCCCGGATTGATAATTCCCGCGGTATTATGCACCACGAGTCCGATGCGAGCCAAACTACTTTTGCCTGAAATCTGAATGAGATAATCACGACTCCCGATGTAGTCACGTACTTTACCCAGTATCGTTTCACCGGGAAACAACATAAATGCCTCTCCATCCGCCACCTCTACCTCTTTTATTTTTGGAAAAATCTTATTCACTGGATCAATAACGGGAGTCTTATGCGGTTCGGTAATGGAAAACTGGTTATCCAAAATAACATCATAACTCGCCGGTCCAAGACGCTCACGATCAAAATCACGAATCACAATCGCTCCTTCCTGCACTGCTTTCTCTATATCACGATCTGAGAGAAACATACCTTTTTCCTACTTAGCAAATTATGCCCTTCTGCCATTTCCCTTTCTATTCCACCGTAAATACCTTATCTGTTCCGTAATACTCCGGCCAATGCTCATTATAAAAAGCAAACATACGCTCAAGACGATCCTGCGGAAGTTCCACAACACCAACGCGCTGCATCAATGTAGTCAGCGCAGACTTAGCACTGGCTGCCTCATCAGCGGTCTCAACTACCTTTTCAAACTCTGCCAAATATCCATACCCGGCGTTCCGGTCTAGGCACACTGCCACATCACCTATCTGATACTCTTCTCGATCACGCGACCACTTGGCTTGATACGCTAATCCACTCTCAAGCAACAATGCGTCAAGAGCATCGAGAGAGAGTCCTTCTGGTACTTCCTCAAATTCCATACGGGCAATACCGTTGGAACTACTCGTATCATCAATAGACGCCTTGACCACAAGAAGCACCCTCCCGTCTGCCTCTCGGGTCCGGATCGAGTGATTCTGTCCTTCTTCAAGAATTTTTTTCAGACTCACCTGCACATCAGCTGAAAAATACGGACTGATTTTTTGGAACAAAGATTGGGTATCTGAAACAGTGAAGTAATGATTGAGTTGAGAATGCTTCCCCTTGAGAATCGGTGCTGGCGAAAGCATCTCCATTTTTTTTCGAAATACATCCGCTTGTTCCTCGGTACCAATCAAACTCTTTATTTCAATTTCAAAATGAGCCATAACGCAAAAGAGAGAAAGAATTAATATACCAAAAACCTTATCAGAAAAATAGCTATTCTGAGCCTTTTCATTGTACTCTACCGTCTCTTCTGCCGTCAATGAGGACATCAAAAAACCGCCCAATCGCCTCTTCTGGCTCCGGACGGTTTTTTACACAAACACAAACGAGGAATCTTTTATACCTTGAGTCTCAGGCTTGGTCCCATGGTTGAACACAAAGAGATGGTTTCAATCAGTTTTCCCTTATGAGTTTCTGATTTTGCCTTATTGACCGTCTCGACAAACACGGCATAATTCTCCGCTAATTGCTCCGCCGTAAAGGAGACCTTGCCAATCGAAACATGCACATTGGAAGAATCATCATTTTTGAAGCTCGCTTTTTTTCCTTTCTTCAGAGCCTCAACCGTTTCAGCGATTTTTGGAGTGACCGTTTCGGTTTTTGGAGAGGGCATCAAACCCTTGGGACCAAGAATCTTCGCGATCAACGCGAGTTTGGGCATCATTTCCGGTGTAGCTACCAGTACATCAAAGTCCTTCCCGGCGCTTACCTTACCTTCCTTGATATCCGCGATCAGATCTTCGCCGCCCATCATATCAGCCTTGGCGTCCTTGGCCTCTTTCTCCTTGGTTGAGGTCACGACTGCTACCCGAAGCGAACGTCCCGTACCGTGTGGCAAGATAACCGTTGCGCGAACAGCTTCATCTGATTTCTTCGGATTGATAGAGAGATGCATGTGCACCTCAACCGATTCATCGAATTTAGCGAGCTTGTGCTCCTTGATAAAAGCGATGGCTTCCTCGGCAGTGTACAACTTCTTGGCATCGATAGCGTCAAAAGTGGCGCGGTAGTTCTTTCCTCTGTTCATAGCCTTCATCGTGGTACAAACCCCCATTCCCCCAACCGAGAGGAAACAAGGTCCCACAAAATTATGGATAATTCTTTAATTCTCTATCTTGATTCCCATCGAGCGAGCAGTTCCGGCGATGATCTTCATGGCTGCTTCGACATCGTTGGCTGACAAATCAACAATTTTTTTCTCCGCGATTTCTCGCAACTGAGCTCCGGAAATACTTCCCACTTTGGTTTTGAGTGGATTAGCTGATCCCTTCTCAGCCTTGGCTGCTTTCTTGAGCAAATCTGATGCTGGCGGGGTCTTCAAGACAAAAGTGAAAGTGCGATCCTCATACACGGTGATTTCAGCCGGGTAGATATCGCCGATCTTATCCTTGGTCTGCTCATTGAATTTGGAACAGAAGTCCTGAATATTCAAACCATGCTGTCCAAGAGCTGGTCCCACTGGTGGAGCTGGATTTGCCTTCCCTGCTGGAATTTGGAGCTTAATGACGGTTTTAATTGCTTTGGCCATAATATATCGATTAACAGATTGGTGAATTGGCAGTATTTAGGATTTTCTTACCTGCAAGAAATCAAGTTCCACGGGAGTATCGCGACCGAAGATAGAGACCAATACTTTGACTTTTCCTTTGGCTTCATCCGTCCCTTCAATCTTGCCTTCAAAGTTCTTAAATGGACCATCAATGATCTTAACTGTATCACCAGCATGGACATCCATTTTGTATTTCGGTTCATCGACTCCCATACGCTTCTTGAGGGTTTCGATTTCCTTGGGATCAATAGGGGTAGGTGTGGTCCCGAGTCCGATAAAACCAGTAACATTTGGGGTATTGCGCACGACATACCAAGAGGCATCCGTCACGATCATGTCTACCAAGACATATCCCGGATAAATGCGTTCCTCAATCGTCACGCGCTTACCGGCTTTGATTTTAATCTTTTTCTCCTTGGGAACCAGCACATCGAAAATATGGTCTTGCATATCCATCGAATCGATACGCTGCTTCATATTGCGCGCCACATTGTCCTCATACCCAGAGTAGGTATGAATGACATACCAAGCGCGTCCATGATGTTGTGTCTGCTTTGCCATAGCACTGTTTCAAAAAAATGATTTTTTAGACGCCTTGCAAAAGATAGTTCTCAACAAGCCAACCAAACGCCATGTCCAGAGTCCCAAGGAATATCGCTACAAACAGGCTGATACCAACTACCATCAGCGTATAGCGAATAACTTCCTTACGATTCGGCCAGTTGACCCGCAGAAGTTCTGACTTTGCTTCTCGTAAAAACCCCATGAGAGCACCCATAGTTTTTTCTATTTAAAAAAGCCCCGAGGGCCTTGCACTAAAGAGAGTATCAGTTTTCCAGTCAGATGTCAATGTCCAAAACAAGCCAAAAAATACCCTCTCAATCAGAAAAGTTCAACTTCATCAAAAAAACGCTTGTACTTCGCTAAAGTCTCTTCCGCCGCTTCACGAGTCAGTTGATAGTGAGGATCGAGAATAATCGCGTTTCGTACCTGATGCGCCTCCAAGAGAACCGGGCGTGATTCCAGCTGAGCGTTACTCACCGTCGCGAGACGCTCTTCAATGTGCCCCCCCTTCCAACCGATTCCCGTCAAAATCTCTTCGGCCAAGGCTTCAGCTTCGAGTATGGCCACTTTGTACTGAGAGAGATTGGCTCCTTCGAGACGTTCGAGAATTTTTTCCCAACGCACGATCATTTGGTTGCGAGAAATCAAAGGTCGAGATGTCCCGTGCAGCGTCGTTCGCAAGTCTCCCGACACGCCACGCAGGACGAGCAGAAGAACGATATCAACAAACAGGACTACCACATACACAAACAAAAAAGCTCGGAGCGCCGAAAACAAGAAGGAATGCCGAAGAAAATCAAAAGTCACGGCGAGCCATCCCGCTCCGATATCGTACATGGCAAATGGACTTGCATCCATACTGGTGTGATTGTTTATCGAATAGCTTTAAGTAAGACGTTCGTATTGATGTGCCAACGCGAGTATCCCTTCCTCATCAAACCATTTCCCTTGAAGTTGTCCGCCCATAGGGAGTGCCTTCCCATCCTTCTCAATAGTCCCGATCGGAAATGATACCGCAGGCACACCGGCCAAGTTTGCAGTCACGGTATAGATATCCGAGAGGTACATGGTCAAAGGATCGTCCGTCTTGGCTCCGAACTTGAAAGCAGTTTCTGGGGCTGTCGGTGAAAAAATAAAATCCACTGTTTCGTACGCGCGCTCAAAATCCTGACGAATCAACTGGCGTACCTTCTGCGCTTTTTGATAATACGCATCATAGTACCCAGCCGAAAGCGTGTAGGTCCCGAGCATAATCCGGCGCTTCACTTCCGCGCCCAACCCATAGGCTCGACTGTCTAGGTACGTCTCAAGCAAACGTCCTGTATTCGCGACACGATCCTGCTCGTCATTGATACGCAATCCATACTTGATCCCATCAAACCGTGCGAGATTTGAGCTCACTTCTGCCGGCATAATGATATAGTACACAGGAAGAGAGAAAGCGGCATGTGGTAGAGAAATCTCTTCAACGGACACACCAAGAGACTTGAAACGCTCCAGTGCTTCCAGAGCCACCGCACGCACTTCTTTGTCCAGAGATTCCGAAAAATATTCTCGGGGAATACCGATTTTCTTTCCCCGAAGATCCATGTCCAAAAAATCCTCAAATGGTTTTCCCTGAAGCTCGGCCGTTGTGGCATCCATTCGATCAAATCCCGCGATACGCGAAAAAACAATTGCCGCGTCTTCTACTGTTTTTGTGAGTGGTCCAATCTGATCCAAACTCGAAGCCATTGCCAATAATCCAGAACGAGACACTCTTCCGTATGTTGGCTTGAGCCCCACCAAACCACAAAATGATGCCGGCTGTCGAATCGAGCCGCCCGTATCCGACCCAAGCGCCCAAACTACCATATCGGCTGCCACGGCTGCCGCTGACCCACCAGAAGAACCACCCGGGACACACTCGGTGTCTACGGGATTTTTGGTACGCTGATACGCGCTATTCTCCGTCGAAGAACCCATGGCGAATTCATCCATATTGGTCTTGCCGACCATCACGGCGTCCACCCTGCGCAATCGCTCAACCACACTGGCATCATATGGCGCGATATAGTTATCGAGAATTTTTGATCCAGCAGTCGTTCGTTCTCCCGCCACGCACATATTATCTTTGAGTGCCCCTGGAATACCGGCCAGAAGATCAATCGTCTCACCGCGCATGATCTTCTGATCCACCTCTTGTGCCTCACGCAATGCCTGTTCTCGACGCACATCCAAAAACGCCTGAATCTCACCTTCCTTCTCATCGATCATCTTGAAAGAACGCTCTGCCAATTCAACAGCGGAAATGTCCTGACTCTTCAGTTGTTCATGTAAATCCCGGATCATACGCGTGCACTAAAAAACCGATCTTACTTTCAAGTATCCATCCTTCTGTTCTGGAAAATCCGCCACGATACCGTCACGCACTTCGCGAGCCGCTTGCGCGACCTGATCCGTTCGTGCCACATCACTCCGACCAGTTATGTGCCCAATGGGAGCAACCTGACTCGTATCAGCCCCCGCGAGCTGCTCAAACCAAGCCAAAACTGTTGAGAGGTCTTTGCCATATTTCGTAACCTCTTCATCTGAAAGTCCGATACGAGCCAAAAGTGCGATATGTTTTACTTCTTCTTGTGTCATCATATATAAGAATCATCAATGCTCTAAAAGATCTTTGAGTCCCGCCTCATCCAGAATCATCACCCCGAGTTCTTTGGCTTTGTCATATTTACTTCCCGGATGAGCTCCCGCGACCACATAGCTGGTCTTCTGGCTGACTGAGGAAGAAATCGTTCCTCCCTGCTTTCGTATCATATCTTTCGCTTCATCACGTGTAAAGGACACGAGTTCTCCCGTCAAAACAAAAGTCTTCCCCAAAAGCCTTTGTTGACCTCTTTCTTTTTCAGGCAATACGAGCATTACTCCACATTTCTGAAGACGTGAGAGCATTTCTTGATGCTTGGTATCAGCAAACCATGCCCGTAAACCCTCTGCACTCTTCGCTCCGATTCCCTTCAGGGCAACCCAGTCCTCTTCTGTTTTTCGTCCAAGGAGTTCTTGAATTTCCTGGGGAGTAATGGTGGTCATCCCTCTCTTTGAGTATTCATCCATCAGGGATTCCGCAATCAGATGCGCCGTCTCCTCCCCCACATGGAGAATACCAAGCGCGAACAGGAATTTCTCAAGTGAAAGAGTTCGCGCATCGCTTATCGACTGTACCAGCTTGTCTGCCTTTCGATCCGCAAAGCGTTCGAGCGGTTCAAGATCTCCTACGGACAAATCAAAAATATCAGCCATATCTGAAACCAGGCCTTCATTCATCAATTGTTCCACAATTTTTTCACCCAAACCAACGATGTCGAATCCTTTTCGTCCAACCGCATGAATAATTCGTTCACGCTCCACCGCGAAACATGCTGAATTGGTACAATACACCGCCACGCTCGTCTCAATTCGACCCTGTTTATCTCGCTCTTCTCGCTTCGCCACCGGACTGTGGCAAATCGGACATGTCATCGGAAAAACATAGGGTTGTTCCTGACCCGTACGAAATGCCACCAGAACCTCAGTGACTTCGGGAATAATATCTCCTGCTTTCTGAAGAATAACCGTATCACCAATCCGCACATCCAGTCGGGCAATTTCATCGGCATTGTGAAGTGTCGCACGACTCACTGTCGAACCAGCGATGCGCACCGGGCGCAAGTGTGCCACCGGAGTCAAAACACCCGTGCGTCCAACCTGTACTGTGATATTTTCAACCACCGTCGTTGCCTGCTCAGCTGGAAATTTATACGCAATCCCAAAACGTGGTGCCTTGCCCGTATATCCAAGCGCCTCTTGAAAACGTCGACGATTGACCTTGATTACAATCCCATCCAGACCATATGGCAACTCGTGCCGTCTCTTCGTCCATTCTTGATAGTATGCCTCCACTTCCTGAACATTCGCACACACTCGATACTCGGTATTCACCTGAAACCCAAGCTCTTGGAGTAATTTCAATTCTTCAGACTGAGTATCAATACCCTTTCCCGCGAGAGCCATGTCAAACTTATCAATATCATACACAAACGCATCGAGTTTCCGTTTCGCAACTACCCTTGGATCAAGTTGGCGCATAGATCCCGCAGCCGCGTTCCGAGGATTCGCAAACACCGCTTCCCCCGCCGCACTCCGTTCGGCATTGATGCGCTCCAATTCACTCCCTGCCATCCACACCTCCCCAACAACAATGATGTCACGAGGTGAAGTGAGGTGGAGTGGGACGCTCTGTATGGTTCGAAGATTTTGTGTGACATTTTCTCCGAGAGTACCATCGCCACGCGTGGCTCCTTGCACCAAAACCCCATCCCGATACGTCAAAATCATCTTGAGTCCATCAATCTTCAATTCGCAACAATATTCGATATCCGTATCCTTCTCAGACAGCACCCCCTGCTGAGACAGTAATTTTTTCACCTTAGTATCCCAGGCCCGCAATTCCTCAAAATCAAAAATATCATCAAATGACCACTGAGCCACTTCATGCCGGACTTTTTCAAAGGCTGCCAAAGGCTCAGCCCCTACGCGCTGCGTCGGACTTTCTGATACCACCAGATGAGGATGGCTCTGCTCCAAGGCCACGAGCTCATGATACAGCGCGTCATATGCCTCATCTGAAATCTCCGACTGATCCAAGGTATGATACAGCGTTCGGTATCGATCAATTTCCTTTCGTAAGGTTTCTATTCTCATTTTTGCTTCGCTTGCATCCATGTTCTTTGTCTCAAGAGTCACACATATACTTATCGTACATCTACCCCAACGGCCTCAGCGATATTCCCATAGCCGTCTCGCTTCAACAAACCGACTAATCCATGATTGAGAGCCCCAATAAGCTGTGGCCCCTCAAACACCATACCAGTAATCAGCTGGACAAGTGACGCACCCTTGCGAATCTTGCGATACGCATCCTCAGCTGAAAAAATCCCTCCAACTCCAATGAGAACAAACTCTTTCCCCACTTGTCGAAAAATATATTCTATCAATTGATCCGACAAATCATCAACCACCTTGCCACTCATACCACCATACTCTGGAAAATCCGTATCCAGAATCCGGGGGTTCTCTCGAGACTTGGTCAGATTTGAACAGATGAAACCATCCAGTCTGAAACGTCGCGCCAGAATGATAATCGCATCAATTTCTTGATGGGTGAGATCAGGAGACAGTTTGATAAATATCGGTTTGGTTTTCGGTACTGTCGCGATCTTCGTCAAGAGATACTCGAGATTCTCCTTGTCTGTAAACGGACAACCACCATAGGCATTCGGGCAACTGATATTGATAGTTACATAGTCACCAATCTGACGCATTTCCCGATAGGCTCGAAGATAATCAGCCGTTCCCGACTCCTTCGCAACGGTCTCCCGATTATTCGTTTTGGCGATATTGATGCCCACGGGGATACGAAATTTTTTCCTATGCAATCTTTTGGCGAGAGAACGGGCACCTGCATTGTTCAAACCATAATGTACCAGGAGACTCCGAGATTTTTTCAATCGCCACATACGCGGCTTTGGATTGCCCGCGCACTTGTCACCCGTAATCGATCCGATTTCCATAAACCCGAATCCGACCTCCGGCAAGATATCTGTCAGTCTCCCATTCTTATCAAATCCCCCAGACAATCCCACTGGATTCCGAAAATCAATCCCGCGAATCCGTTGGGCAAGCATAGGGTGCTGAAAATCAAACAGAAATCCAACCACGCGCCTCACCCAAGCATATTTCCCAAGCGACTCACCAAAAGAAATCATACTATCATGAATCTTCTCTGGATCGATCTGAAACACAATTGGCTTGAACGCGTACAGATACAACACATGTATCAGCGTTTCTCTGAAACGTGGATAGATTTTCATAATTTTCTGACACCATTACCCCCCCCTCCTTTCCTATTCTCCTCACCTGATTGTAGCTCAACTGAAACTCCCGAGACAAATCGGCTCACAGATTCCAAAGCAAGCAACATCTTTACTGACTTGGGATACCGATAACCGCCCGCAAATCGGATTCGTATTCCGGACTATGCCGATGAACTCGGATATTGTCAATCAGACTGTTTCTTTTTGTCTCCGAGAAATTCCCCATTGGGACAATCAGACCCATCTCATACAACACCTCATCGAAATAGCCCGGCAAGAGAGTCTTCCAGGTCAGCGGAAATTTTACCGTGGACATATCTTCAACACGCCGCGTCAAGGCGTTGGTACAATTATTCGTCAGTGTATTGTACATCTGCGGGCGCTGATAGATGGCATTCACATCTTCCGCTAGCTTGCGAAGGAGCTCTTGCGCCTGCGCCGGAGAAGCGATAGTTCGGTAGAGATACACCCGTTCATCACGAATATCCGTCCGCAGTCCCACGATATCCTGTTCCGACCCGACAATATAGATCACCTCAAACTGCCGAAGGATACCGAGGAAAGGTGAAAATGTCTCGCCGACCTCACGGCGCGTCTCCAAGGAAATCACGACGTGCCGACCATCCGAAAATCCAAAAGACAGAAAAATGTGTGCTAGCCCCTCAAAATCATCAAAATGCGAGATAAAAACATCGACACCCGTTATATCAGTCACATCAAATGTGCGGGTCTCGTAGCGAATATCCGCCTCTGTTTCAGTCCGCCATTTGAAATGACGAAATTTTTCGATCGTCATCCGATCCCCATCAAAATTGAAATGAGGCAATTGTTCCTGACCGAGTTCCCAATTTCGCTCATGTGACGGTCGGAAAACCATCACCAAGATCAAATATGCTCCAAAAAAGCATGCCGCGAGAAGCATCCCCATTCTGAACTTTTTTGATCGATACAAACGCACGTGTTTCATATTACTCTCTTCAGTATATCAGGTACCTTTGAGAAAGAAATCAGAAATACGATGACAAATCAAAAACCCTTGGTGCTCCATGAGCTCCAAGGGTCTTTTGTCTGATTCGACTGAGGATTCCCCCAGCAGGAGTCAGCCCGGCAGACGGCCGGGACAGATAATCTGGCGGTCAGTGAGCCAATAGCCATTCTTGCCGAGCTCCCAGCCGTCGATGCCCCACTCGCGGTTGCCGGAGTGCCAGTTGACACGCACGGCGAAGACTTCACCTGAGCGACTGCCGTTTTGGCAGCGCTTTCAGCGGCATCCGCGACGAAACACACGAATTGCTTTTCCTGTTCTGAAGTTACTTCTGACGCGATTGACTGAGCCATCATCGTCTCCTTTTGATGAACTTTTCCCTTGGGCGCCGGGAAATGAGGCGTTTTCGCAACAGTTGGTACGAATTTTTATTATACTCCTTTTTTACGATTTTGTCAATAAAAAAGAGGCTCATGTAAAGCCTCAGCTTGTGTTTTGTGGGCTACATCCTCCTCGGTTAGAACCATCTTATCAAAGAGTTGCAGAAGTGGCAATCGCTCAAAATGATTGTGAACAGAGCGAACAGAAGAGGCACCGAATCCCCACAAATTCACTCTCAAAAACTCTCAAGCCTATCAAACTTAGGAATCAACAGACACCGGACTATCCTTCTTATAGTTATGATACTTATCTTTTGCCTGATTATCACCCACTACTTCAAAGGTTGCCGGATCGGCTCCTGGGATGATTCGAGAAAAAAAACCTTCATATTTGCAATTGCTATAAAAAACATGCTGCTTATCCTTTGCGTATACCTCGTTCAGAAGAACAAATGTTTCAGGATCTGCTTGTTCAATCAGCATCTGTGTTTGAGAATCAGTTCCAACCTCGAAACAATAAACACCTGTCTTATCCTGAACGAAATTAATGACATCCTGACCAGCAACGGGACGAAAGGTCTTTGAATCCAAATCGATTTGCTTTCCACCTTGATACACATGTGCTGCATCCTTGGCATATGCCAGAGGATTATCCATTATGGATTCACCAAATACCTCAAAGGTCATTGCATCCGCACCCTCCAAAATCAGATGCTCTTGTGAAGGCACTTGCCACCAAACATATTGCGCATCCCTCCAATAATTGGTAGATAAAAACCGAAACGTTTTCGGATCCGCATGAGTTATTTTTTTTCCAAGATAATAAACAGATTGACCGTCCAAGGCGTACTGGTGAGGATTCGCATATCCAAACCGTTGCTCACGAGAATATCCTAGTTCAAAGGTCGCCAAATCAGCTGATGGTATCTCTTTATCCTGATAATATACTCGATGATTATCTTTCATGTAGTGCCCATGAGGCACGCCTGTCTCATGAGTTGCAAAGTGTCCAAAGCTCGCCACATCCGCTAACGCTATCAACTTTTCTCGAAAGTAGACCCCCTGAGCATCTTTAATATAATCACCCCAGCCTCCAAGAAGACATGCACTACTCGAACTATGCGCGCCCTCCAACACATGCGACTTATAAAAGACATGCTCCTTGTCCTTTGAATAGAAAGGACACTCAGCATCCAGAGGAGTAAAGGTCTCCGCGTCAACACCCTTAATCTGAAATACTTCATATACACCGGGATAGGCAAAGTTGCTCGGCTGATCAATTTTCCCCCAAATATCATCCCCATGCCGGTAAAAAATTCCACTAATATGCTGTGCATTTACTGGTATATAATTCCCAGCATATTGTGAGGAAAGTCGCGTCCACACCGCAAAAACAAAAATAGCTAAGACGAAAAATAAAACAATATTTCTTTTTCTCAAAAACTCAAACCTATTTTGTTTATCCGTTATGTTATACATAAATTTAGAAAATACTTTTCTCCCTAATCATAACACAAAGAAACCGGACTTATCAGAAGCTGCCCCGGATAGCTACTGAGCAAGTTCAAGCAGTATAGACTCCCCCTCATTACTATACACTCTCTCGCGGTTCCGACACCTCCTTACGAATCAATTCTTCCGGAAGTTCATAACTCTCTTTCTCTCAATCTCTCATTCGGTTATCGATATATCTCACATCCAATGAAAAAATTGTTTGATTTGTTCTGGCTTAAAACTCACAAAAATTGTCCCAATAACAATCATCAGTGCTCCAAAGAACTTCGCCCACGTACATTCCTCCCCCAAGAAAATAATGGCAAAAATGACAACCAAAAGGAGACTTAATTTATCAAGAGCATTGACTGCTGATACCTCTCCGCCCGCCTTGAGTGCCATAAATCCCCATAACCACGATAGCCCTCCGGCAATAGCAGCCAAAAAAATGAACAAGAATGCTTTGGGTGACGTTTCTGCGAGAGTGTTCCACTTCCCCAAAAACAGTGCTGCTCCTCCCATAAATACACCGATAATCAATCCCCGCAAACTCGTTGCCAGCGTAGAATCAATTCCAGTAATACCAATCTTGCTAAAAATCCCAACAAAAGCTGCCGATATTGCCGCGAGAAGGGCATAGAGTACCCAAGGTGCCATATATTGAATAACAAAGTAAAAGCTTAACTCCCCCGAATCATTACATTAGTGTAACAGGTAACAAGAACTGGTTTCATAGTAACAAAGAAATATATCCACGGATTATCTCCTATTGGACTTTCACGAAATAGCAAAGCCAGTTGTTTTTCCCTTCAGCGTGAGTAGTAAATTTCACAAGAGAAAAACCATTATTCTCTAAAATGTTCCGAAACTCATCTGCAGAATAAAACGAAAAATATCTACTGATGCCCCCATATTTGCCTTCCACAACCATTTCCTCGTCTCTATCTACCTTCTCTTTCATCGAAATAAAACCTATTCCATAGGTTTTTGTGATTCTTTTCGCTTCTTGCAGAACACCAGAGATGTTTTTCTTGGGAGTATGAATAAAACTGGCCGCAGCCCAAAAGCCATCAAATTCCCCTACTAGGAAATTTGTTTCACCATAATCCATTTGTTGGAATTTTCCGCCGACTACCCGATCCTTTGCTATTTTCAACATTCCACCCGAAATATCAATTCCCGTATAATCAAATCCATCATCGATAAAAACAAGTGCGTCTCGACCCTCACCACATCCCATATCAATCACTTTTTTTCCATCTATAGTATGCTTGAAAAAATCAAACTCATTTACCCAAAAATGAGCAACTCGCGTCGCACTGTAGGCAGATGCAATCTGATCATATGTTTGAGCAGTTTGTCTTCGAATATTCATAAAATAGTGGTCCTGAAAACTTTTTTCGATACTCAGTAATTTGCATGAACAATATTCATCAAGGTCTTACTTTCAGGGAAGTATACTTCCAATATAATATCTGACAGTTGTCGTTTTTTTATACATCCCTCAGGATTTCCGGGCACTGGACAATTAGTAAGTAAGTAACTTTTATTATCATCCGTACAAGGTTTTGCGTTAAACCCATGTAGCACATCATCACCATTTGTACGACATCTATAAAAACCTTTCTTCTCAGCAAAATCATTAAGCAGGTCTTGTCCCAAATTTAAATGAACCAGAATATCTTGATCTGTTATGGGCAAAGCTTCCCATAATTCATTTTGGATTCTCGTTTCAATACTCTTTGACTGATCCGGCAATAATTTATAACGAGCAGAAAGTCCAAGGTTCTCGCGTTGCATAGTACCACTTCCACCTGTATTGCCTCTATATTCTTCCATTACATACTCCTTCGGGATGGAAAATAATTTACGCATTGCTTTCTGATCACGAGTATCCTGATCTGATAAAATTCCTGACCACCACGTCAAGAAAATAATGAAAAAAAACAAAGCTATAAGAAAAAATGTTCTCATTTTACTATCGGGGAATAGATTCATAAAAAATACTTCCCTTAATTTATTCGCTATTTGCGGACTACCTCCTACTCAATTGGAACTATCTTATCCGAGAATTACAGGAATGGCAATCACTCAGGATGGCTATTGAACAATCTAGAAAATGACAGAGACCGCTTTCCTTTTATGTCCGAAAAAACTCATCATCTTCTTGAACAACAGATCATATTGCCTTTTATAGTGCCTTCAACCTTCTTTACCTCAGCAGATAATCCCTGTTCACGAAGAAAGCCTACTCGAAAAGCGTCAATTTTATCCATAGCTACCTGTCCATCAAACCGCTTCATTTCGTCTGAATTATTCGTCCAATCAGATACTCTGCACAAATGTTTCCATTCGTTCGCATCAATGCCTGAATATCCGGGAAAACTATCTTGTGCCTTCCCCTGGCAACACGTCATACACGTCAACGTGTGAGCAGAATCAACACTTTCCCAACGTTTAAGAATTTCGTCCGGAAGAGCTATTCCCTTTGCGCAAGGATGCTTTGCTACCCAGTGATCAGCCGCAGGCAAATCTCCCTCCAAAAGATTCCCTACTCTTAGATCGACTTCAATACCAAGTTTCTGCGCATAAAACTTACCCATCCTTATCTGACTCGGATTCAATTCTATACCAATCGTCTTTTGACCTCGCATAGCAGCAAGAATAGCAATATCGCCTGTACCACAGGCAATATCAAGAACCGATCCATCCTGAGGAACTTCCTCTAATAGTGCCATAAGTTCAAAAAATTTTCTCTGAAAAAACTCGGCGCTAATTGAAAACTCCTTCAAAAACTTCTCGCCATTATCCTGACGCTTCTTCATCCAATAACGGAGATCTCTCTCACCCTTCAAAAGAAGCAGTTGTTGTATATTGCGAATATCCGATTCTCTCTTGGGGTGCCGATCTAATAATTCGTTCACCGTCCTTTCCAGCGAGTTGAGGATATTTTCTGTAGTCTCTCTGATATTTTCGCTCACATCAGAAAGTTTTGTCCTGCCGTTCTCCTTAATCCTCTCTATTGGACTAAACATTTTCTCCATAAAGCATGATTAGATATCTAAAGCACCCCTCTATAGCAGCAGCATACTCTTTGGTGGACTACATCCTACTCAATTGGAACTCTATTATAGCAGAACTGCGGGCTTGGCAGGAACTCGGGATGACTATAGGACAGGCTCAGACCGAATAGATTTTCATTTTTCTCCTAGAATAGCACCCCCTTTTCCCTTAAAGTAAACGCCTTTTTAGTTGACGGGGAGGTTCAGGAAGGGGTACCATGAGGGAGTAAGTATTCACTTAAAATTTATGCCTGATTTTGAAAGTGCGCCAAAAAAAGATCAAGAGCAACCGAAAGATACAACGAAAGAGAGGGTGGTAGAAGGAGAAGCAGATATCTCATTTGAGGATTTTCTCTCAGAACTTAATGAAGAGGTGGGAGAAGTAAATATAAATCCCGCTGAAACCCAGACGCAAGAAAATCAAAAGTCTGATTTTGGTACTGAGATTGCGGAAATAGCTTTAAAAATAGAAGAAGACGAGAAGCTCCAGCAAATGATTGAGGCTGAACGCCGCCGTGAACAACAAGAGAAACGAAAGCGTGGTCTTGAGAAACTAGCACCGTTTTATGAACGCCTAAGTCAGATAGCAGACGACGAGAAAATGGTCGCAGGTAAGCTTTACTATGGAGCTTTAAAAGGCAAGGAAAATGCCTACTTAGAGGCTGAAGCTGCTCAGTTGGACTTACGCATTGCTCAGACTCAGACACAATTGAAAATGGAGCAATCCTATGCTACTGAAACGGGAGAAAGTATTGGAGGTGGTGATCCAGAGGTGGTAGCAAAGAAATTAGAGCGAGAACTAGCCATGCTTACCAAAAAGCAGCAAAAAGGCTTTTCTGATGAAGAAAAAGCAAATTTCAAGCATTATCAAAGGGGAGTTGTGAGTAGTTTGGAACAAAAAGGCCCAGTTATAGCTGTTATCAATCAAAATCATATGGGGTATGAGGGTACACGGCCCGTCCGTTCGCCTGATGCATTTATTGACCAGATGAAGCGTGTACGGGAATATCAGCACAGTGCAGAATATCACGCTGGGCCTGAGGGAATAAGCGACGAGAGACTCGAACAGGCGGGTAGAATTGATGACCAAGTATCAGCTTACGACCGCTATGCGCAAGGAATGGCCGTAGCAGCACTGGAAGATGGAGATGTTGCATTTGCAGGGAAGGCACTCAGATTTGCTGAAGGGGTCCGAAAAATGAGTCCAGAAGTCGCCGAAGGAATGAAACACAAAATTGCTGGGTTGGACCAAGCACAGAAAAAGGAGTTTATACGCGTTTTTCAGGGGGTCTGAGTCGGGGCTTAGCTTCAAGGTAGTTATAAAAGTTAGGGATATTCTTATTCTAAAAAAGGCCTCAATATGAGGTCTTTTTTAGAATACTGCTTAGAGATTACAATTACACAAAATGGCTATTGAAGAGGCATATAGCCAGTCTTAAGCTTTTGTTCTTACTCAAACCGTTCCAAAGCAAGTTGAATTAAGCGGTCGATTAATTCAGCATAAGAAATTCCACTTGCTTCCCATAATTTTGGATACACACTGACTGAGGCAAATCCGGGGATGGTGTTAATTTCGTTAACGAGAACATCACCATTCTCTTTAAGAAAGAGATCAACACGACTTAAACCTTCATATGCAAGAGTTTTGAAAGTTTTGACCGCGAGCGCTTGAGCCTTTTTCACAATATATTCTGGCAACTTTACGGGGATTTCAAGTGCCGCGCCGTGTTCATCTATGTATTTAGCTTCGCAAGAATAAAAATCATGATTGGAAATAACCTCTCCAGGGACAGAAGTAATCGGATCGTCATTTCCGGGAACGGAACACTCGATTTCTCGTCCTTTGATATTTTCTTCAACGAGAATTTTTCTGTCGTACTTAAATGCCTCTCGGATTGCCTTGTCAAAATCTTTTTCCTCGCCTACTTTACTCACCCCAACCGAAGAACCCATATTTGCGGGCTTTACAAAAAACGGCAATCCTAAATTTTTGACAATATCTTCATAAGTTGGAATGTCTTTCTTTTTAAACGTCAAAAACTTTCCTATTGGAATTCCTGTGTCTCGAAGCAAACGCTTCATCACATCTTTATCCATTCCAACTGCCGAACCCAAAACACTTGCTCCGACAAAAGGAATGTTGGTGAGTTGTAATAAACCCTACATCGTTCCATCCTCACTAAATGGACCAAGCAATATCGGAAATACTACATCGATAGATTTGTCTGATCCATGGGTATCAAGATTTGCTATTCTTCCGTCACTTTGTAGAATGAGTGCAACGTTCTGGCTTGTTTCATTGTTGAGTTCGATTAACTTTGGATTTCCGCTATTTAAGAGAAATGTTAAACTGTCCGCCAAAAGCCATTTTCCATTTTTATCTACGCCAATACGCCAATAAGAACAGGTTCGTCTTTATCGATTGCCTCAATGACATTTTTGGTGGATTGTAAAGAAACCTCGTGCTTCGCCGATTTCACGCCAAAAATGATTCCTACCCGTATTTTTTTGACCATGACAAATCCTTAGCGATAGACGCTTCATTATACCAGAAGGCTTGTTTTAAGTGTTTTTAACTATTCCATGAAAAGCAAACTCTCCATTGTGAAAAATAAAAAACCCAGAGCAATTGCTACTCCGGGTCAAATTGAGTGGATATTGTAATACATCCCCGTTGTGGAAAGAGCGCCGCCGACTATTTGGCCTTAACGGTCAGCAGGGCCCGACTAACATTCGCAATCATCTCGAACGTGTCTCCGCCCTCGATGACGACCAGCGCCAATCGCTTGTTCCCTGTTGCCTCCAGGGAGAACAACTTCGGATCCACGGCCCGGAAGGCGACGGCGTCGGACTCTTCACGGAACCCGACATGCAGCCGGCCCTTGCGGGTCCAGACTGCAAACTTTGCCCCGCGTGTTGATTCCGCCAGAATGCAGTCGCCGAAGTTGTTGCGATAGAGCCGTAGTCCTTCGATGGCCTCCGGTTCGCCGATCTCGAGTGGTGCACCAGCGGCTTCGCACCAGCGTGCGAAGATCTGCAGCTCGGAATCCGATGTGATCGCCCAGGGTCCCTGATTATGAGCCCGGAACACCAGCTCCAGATCCGAATCCGGAACTTGTGTGCCACTACAGAGGGCTCCGACCACGGCCATCGCTGGATCCAGGTCCTCTTGCTCGATGACTCGGTCCGCCGCCTGGGCGAACAGAGCTCTTACCACTGCGTTACGATTGAATTCCATCTTACTATCTCCAGTTATTGTTCGCTAATCCTCACACATGGAAGACGCGGCGAACGATTGAAAAGTACTGTAAACATCCTGTCATCATGACAGAGACTCACCAATGAGTGGACTCATATCTATTAAAACGAGTGCTCACGAACATATCTCTATCCTGCAATCCAATGGGATTGAGACCTGTGAATTACCAAAGAGCATAACAATTAAATTCTTGAATTTTCCCCATCACCATCCCAGCTCATTCAAAATATTATTGTACTCTAATTTTTGTTATATGTCAAGTATAAAACAGAAAAGACCCTTATATTAGCGTCTTTTACATACTCGTGGACTACCTCCTACTCAATTGGAACTCTATCATAGCAGAACTGCGAGGTTGGCAGGAACTCGGGATGGCTATTGAGCAGGCTCACGCCGTCTAGACTAGATACAACTTCTTACTCTTCAATCTTGCCTCTCCTCATTTTCACAATCTGAGTAGTATCCAGCATTTCTCGGAAATGCTTGTCGTGGCTGATAGAAATGAAGGTAACATCAGGATTCCTTCTTTTTTCGTTATTGATAATCTTCGCTATTTCAGCTGCCGTTTCCTCGTCTACAGAAGCCGTTGGCTCATCGAGAAAGACGATTTTAGAACCGTTTTTCCTCATTTTGAGAATAGCCCTCGCAAGTCCAATCCTTGAAGTCTCTCCTCCAGATGTCGTTCCCGCATCACCTCGTCCTCCCTTGAGCTTTTCCTTGAGGTTAGGAAACCTTTCGTGGAGACCGACTTCTTTCAAAATTTCTCTTATCTCAGCGTCTACTACTTCACCCGAAATTCCAAATGTGAGATTGCTTCGCACATCATCTTCCAAAATATACGGAAACTGTGAAAGGTAGGCTATTTTACTGTATACCGAATCATTGCCACTTTTTTTGACATTTTCCATATCAGTCCCGCCAACTTCAACTGTTCCTTGGGTCGGTTTATAGTAGCCTGCCAAAACCTTCATCAATGTAGTCTTTCCCGCTCCAGATACCCCTTCCAAAGAGACGAGGGCACCTTCAGGAATTTCAATAGTTATATCGTCTAAGATTTTTTTCTTTTCAAATTCAACGCTTACATTTTGAAGGGTGATAGCGTGGTTAGGTAAATCACTCATTCCAATCCTATCTTTTTCTTTCTCACGTTCTTCTTCCGCATAACCATTGAACATAACTTCCATCTGCACAATATCCCTAAACGAGCTGAGGAGGTCGTGTTTTGCACCAAGTATCTTCGAAATACCTTCGCTGAAATTTCCTGAATAAACGAGTGCTGCAATAAATTTATCCGCTGACCCTCCAGCAATGTAGGTCGTAATAGCGGCAATGATAAAATTCAGCATTCTGGTAGACTCTGCCACTTTGTCCCGAATCACTCTCATAAATTGCTTATCAGACATTGCCACTCTCTCGCTTGCTAAAAGCTCTTCCATTTCCAGAGTAAATCTTTCTTTTTCACCTGAAAGGATAACTTCCATATGGGCGTTGAGGAGCTCGTTCATTCTCTGGTTCATTTTTTCTGCTTCCGTAGTAGCCCTTCGCTCTTTTTCCCAGAACCTACCCTTTTTATCAACGTAACGGTCTATGGCCATCATCATTCCCGTGCCAGCTACCGTTCCAGCAGCCAATATAGGGCTTTTTTCACACAACATAGCCGCACTGGTAGCGAGGGTAACAGTAGCGGGCAATACGTCAAAGCTTATTTTTCTTAGTATTTCCTCATAGCTTGACTTAGCGTGTGCAATTCTACTCTTTATCCGCTCCATACCAAATTCTCCCACTTCCGCTCCAGGAAATTCCGAAACATTTTCAGCAATGTATTCTCCAAAGCCTTCTTTCTTATTGAAGTTCCTGTCCAAAAATTCTTTGAATTGCTTGTTGATGAGGGCGGAGCCACCAGCAGATACTACTGAAAGTAACGCGAAAAGACCGACTTGAGTCATATCTATCCGATTTTCTTTGAAAGCATCTGCCAAGAACATCGGAGCATAACCCTCCAAAAATGCAGGCACCATCAAAGCTGCCGAAAGACCAACATACCTGCTTTTATCTCCTCCTATAAAACGAGAAAAAACATCTCTGATTTTAGTAAAAAGCCTTAGGTCTTGGATTTCCAGAGTGTCTAACTTCTCCAAATTGCACGTCTGAATAAGCTCTGCAATCTCTTCTTTTTCAAAGCCAGCTTGTTTATATTTTTCAAAGACTTTCTCAACTAAAACTTCGCTTTTCTCATCCTTTGAATAAAAATTCAGCTTTCTTGCCTCATTTTCTTGAACCATCAACCCCTGTAAATCGTTTACATTCTTTCGAAACTGAGCAGCATTATGAGCCAGTCGATAGGAGTCAAAATAGAGGCGAAGAGATTCAAGCAGCTCTTTATCTGGTTCTGGAATATTCTCTTCCGTTCCGTCCTCAAAAATTGCTTTTATATTTCCATCCCCATCTTCTTCTATAGCCTCTACTTTCTTTGTCTCCTGCTTATAATGGGTCATCCGAAACATCAATGTTTTTATCTTTTGGTCGACCTGAACATCAATCTTTTCTGAGTATTCGTTATTGATAATTTCTTCTTTGACATCCTTTCGGATAGCAAGCATTTCTTCCACGAGCTCCTTGGGAAGTTCTTCCGTCCCAAACATTTCTTTAACAGAACCTTTTAGACCTTCCAAGTAGACTCTCTTTGCTTCCATCAAATCTTGTCTCTCTTCAGTAAGCTCTTGTTTCGGGGCACGTTTTTGTGCTTCGGGGCTTACAGACAATTGCTCTTTCATATTCATCACTAAATATATTCGTGGATGAATATATCATACACTAAATAATTCACTCAGGAAATCATACAAAACAGTAAAAGACGCTTGTATAAGCGTCTTTTACTATATCAGTGGACCTGAGGAGAATCGAACTCCTGACTCAGCAATGCGAATGCTGCGTAATACCACTTTACTACAGGCCCTGATCATCAGTACGGGTGACAAAAAAGACATAGAGTCTTTTAGACCACCCACAAAACACCAGAATTCTAGCACAGACAGGCGATGAGTCAATCCGCGGAAACCAAGATCCACCAACTCTCTCGCCATACTCAGTGAATAATCACTAGCGTTCCCTCTGGCGCCCAATCATAGACAGTTTTGGCAGCCCCAACCCCAAGACGAACACAGCCATGCGACACTGGCCGCCCAAGATGATTCGCTCCCTCCTTATACCCTCCTGGCCACTCAGGAAGCTCATGGATGCCATATTTCCCGTCGGACGTAATCGCCATCCAATACGGCATATAGAGCAGGTAGCGTTTTGACCATGGACGAAGAGCCTTGTTGTGTATAGTGTATTCCCCTTTCGGTGTATCCATACCCACCAGACCAGACGAAACCACAAAAGCATTCACCAAATTCCCCTCCTCAAAAATCGTCATGACTTGACTTTTGAGATTGATATCGATGTATTTACCGCTTGTTTTTTGTGGTCGAGTAAAACGTTTCGCTTCGACAAGACGCGCCTGCAGGTCCGTGCTCCAGGTTCCGGGTGGGGCGGGTAGTGTGGTAAATGTCGAGCGAGCAATCTCGGTCATCGGAACATTCTCATCGCTCTCACGATGACGATACTTCACGGTCAAGGTGTATACCGTCCCATCCTGCAGGGGTGATTTGGGGAGTAATCGGAATTCTGTCTTCTCGTGATTGTTCTCAAAAGCCAACTCAACCGACGGACTCAACGCAAAATCCACAAAAAAATACTTCACTGAAGATGAGAACTGGACCCGAATTGGATCCTCAATACCAATGACAACATCCCCTGCCGCATCAAGAGGAGAAATCGATATGACCTCTGGGGGGATAAATTCACGCCAGCTGTCACTCTGGACCAAAGACTGATACGTAAGAGTGTCTTTTTGGAGAGGATACACACCTTTCACGTGATAAGTTTGCCACCACGCGAACATTCCAAGGCAAGCAATCGCACAAAAAAGAAAGAGGAAAAAACGTCGCATGGCATTATATGGATTTTGAAATGAAATCGGACTTACTCATAATACTTATGCTTATTCAAAAATCATTGCTTGCTCTCAAGTCTTCTTGTTTGTATTCCTTCTCATATACCACGACTCTTTCTGTTCCAGTATACCCCACTATACCACCTCGCTAAAGAATACGTTTCTTGATATACTAGAAGAAAAGAAAAACGACACTCCACTTATGCAACATCGTCGAGCCACACGAAGAGATATTTTTGTTTTCGATGTGGGAAAGAATACCTATTTGGCAAGTAGCCTCCCTGGAATAGCCGAGACGTGTTTTTCTGTGCTTGTCTCAAGGAATCCCGAACACTCCCTGTTCAAAGAGCAGTGTTCCGATGCTAGCATCAAACTCTCTGATACCAAAAAACTTCTTCTCAATACCGGCTCTTTCTTCCGTACCAGCACCATTCAAGACCGCTCTTTTCTTACTTTTGTACATCACACTCCCGACAGAAAGACTATCGAACTGGTCAGCACAGATGATCTCCGCAATTGGAAATCTCACCAAACAATTGAGCATTTCTCGCAGCCACCCGTTTTCGTTGATTTGCCAACCGTGAAGCGACGCCGACGCATTGGGGCTTTTGTGAGTATCGGTCGCAAACATATCGGTGGTTTTGTTGGCAACAAGGACTTTGATGACTGGGATGATCAAGGAACTATTCTCGAAGGACGATCATCGTCTTTCGACGCCACACACCTCGAACCAATTGCGGTCACCGAAATACCCGCCGGAATTCTCCTTCTCTACTCAAGCAAAAATAGCGAAAATCAACTCTCCATTGGCGCGGCCATCTTCGACCCAAACGATCTGACACAAACACGCTGGCGAGCACATGCTCCGCTTTGGAAGGCGCCTCATGACTGGTATGCGCAGCCGATTACCTTTCTTGGAGCGAGTTTTCATGGAAAATATGGCACTATTTTCCTTCAAAGAGCAGATTGTACAGCGGAGAGTTTTCCCCTTCCAAAACTTTGGGAGATGTATCGCCTTCCTAAACAAGCACTCGCTCTCAAAAAAACCGAAAGAAATCCTGAGAAAAAAATCGTCACTGCCTTACAGCTCGTTCGTTTTCATTCCAATCCAATTATTGAACCAAAAGACGCCAATACCTGGGAAGCCATGGCCACCTTCAATGCAGCAGCCGTGACCCTAGAGGACAGAATACACCTCCTCTATCGAGCCCAGGGTCATGACGGGCACTCAGTTCTTGGATACGCGACCAGTCATGATGGTATTCATATCGACGAACGGCTCGACTATCCTGTCTACGATCCCTCCCAAATCACTCAAACACCCAAAACGCAAGACCGGAAATTTGTCCGACACCCCTACATGTCTGGAGGTGGCACTGGCGGATGTGAAGACCCTCGCCTGACCCGCATTGATGATACTCTCTACCTCACTTATACCGCATTCAATGGTATACAGCCGCCCGGGGTCGCCCTCACTTCTATTTCAATAAACGATTTTCTCGCCAAGCGTTTTGATCGGTGGAAGAAACCGCGCCTCATATCACGTTTCGGGCATATCCAAAAAAACTGGGTTATTTTTCCAGAAAAAGTCGGTGGCAAAATCGCTATTCTTCACAATGTCTCACCACGAATCATGCTTGAACTCGTGGATGAAATCAACGCGCCGGCACTGGTCATTGACAGCTGCCCCCCACGCCAAGCCGACAACGCGCATCGATGGGACAATATTGTCCGCGGAGCTGGAGCACCTCCGATACGTACCGAACATGGTTGGTTGGTGCTGTACCATGCCATGGACGCGCATGATCCAAACAAGTACAAAGTCGGGGCAATGCTTCTTGATCTGAATGACCCACAAATCATTCTTGCTCGATCTCCAGCACCAGTACTCGAACCAGAAGAACACTACGAAAACAATGGCTACAAATGGGGGGTAGTATTTGTTTGTGGTGCTGTCGTCAAAAACGGAACTCTCTTTGTCTACTACGGAGCCTCGGATAGAACACTCGCTGTCGCCACCGCTTCTTTGCCTCACTTTTTGAATGAACTTCTCGGAAACAGAACACCACAAATCAAAGCCGTAACTATCCAACACTAGGAACTCTATGTCATTCTTTCACCGCTCCTACGAAAATCCGATTGTCGTTCCTCAAAGTGATCTCGCTTGGCAGGCCGAAGGCGCATTCAATGGATCAGTCTGGCGAGAAAAAGGAAAGACTCACATCGTTTATCGAGCGCAATCACTCCCTCTGCTCCATGATGAAGGTCATTGGCTGTCCATATCATCTATCGGTTACTCGCACAGCACGGACGGTATCCATTTTCAAAAACACGTCCCACTCATTGTCCCTGAAGAAAAATGGGAGCGTTTTGGCTGCGAGGATCCTCGTATCACTAAGATTGATGATACGTATTTTATTTTTTACACCGCCCTCTCTCTCTTCCCTTTCTGCGCCGAAGGCATTCGTGTCGGTGTCGCACTGACCAAAGATTTAAAACACATCGACGAACGACATCCAGTCACTCCGTTCAATGCCAAAGCCATGGCTCTTTTCCCGGAGAAAATCGACGGGAAATACTACGCACTCCTTACGCCCGACACCGATATGCCTCCAGCCAAAATCGCTCTGGCTTCGTTCTCAAAGATTGAGGATATGTGGAATCCAACCCGTTGGAAACGCTGGCATGATTCACTCGACAAACATACACTCAAACTCTCCCGAAATGATGATGATCAAGTTGAGTTTGGTGCTCCTCCTATTAAGACCAAAGAAGGCTGGCTGATTCTCTATTCTTATATCCGCAACTACCGCAGCGGCACACCCCTCTTTACCGTTGAGGCCGCCCTGCTTGATCTCAAAAATCCAGCGCGCATTATCGGGCGAACTACCGCTCCGCTTTTCGTGCCCGAAGAAGAATACGAACTCTATGGCAAAGTCCCTGATGTCGTTTTCCCAACGGGAGCAACTGTTGATCGTGATACCCTCTTGTTCTACTACGGTGCTGCCGATACGACAACCTGTGTCGCCACGACTAGTCTCTCGAAGCTCCTCAAAGAATTGACGACTCCCGCCGCCAAACGCCCCCTCTTTGAACGTTCCAAGAAAAATCCCCTTCTCGAACCGCTCACCGAACACAATTGGGAAGCCAAAGCTGTTTTTAATCCCGCTGTCATTACCCATGATGAACAGATCCATCTGCTCTACCGGGCTACTGCCCCAGATGATACATCAACCCTTGGTTACGCCACATTTTCCGATATAGACACACTCTCATCGCGTCTGCCTGATCCCGTGTACACACCACGACTTCCTTTCGAACAAAAATCTGTCCCAGGAAACTCTGGCTGTGAAGATCCTCGCATTACCCTACTTGATGGCACCGTCTATCTTCTCTATACCGCTGTCGATCCAGCCAAACCGCCCCGCGTAGCGCTCTCCACTATCGATGAAGACGACTTCTTTGCCAAACGATTTGATCAGTTCTCCCTTCCTGTTCTCATTTCTCCTCCTGGTATTGATGACAAAGATGCTTGTTTATTCCCAGAAAAAATCAACGGAAAATACTATCTTCTCCATCGTATTCAACCCTCCATTGATATCAATGCGCTTTCTTCACTCGATTTCGATGGCAGTACGAGATTTCTCACTCACCGACCATTTCTCTTTCCCCGTCGCGGTATGTGGGACAGCAAAAAAATCGGTATTAATACCGTGCCTCTTAAAACCCCCGATGGTTGGCTGGTCATCTATCACGGTGTCTCTGATACCGGGGTTTATAGTCTTGGCGCTTTTCTCCTCGATCTCAAGCATCCTGAAAAACTCCTCGGGCGAAGTCGGTATCCTATCTTTACCCCTGATGAACCCTATGAACGCGTCGGTGTCGTCCCGAATGTCGTCTTTCCTTGCGGTGCCTGTGTCATCGGACAAAAACTCGTTATCTACTACGGTGGAGCCGATCGAGTCGTTGGAGTTGCATCTCTCCGCCTCTCTTCACTTATCACCTCACTCAAAAACGAAGGCTAATATTCTTTATTATTCTCATGTGATCTGATTTTAAAAAAAATCAGGCATTTTTTCACAATAAAAAAACGAGCCCCCGTGGAGAATCTCCTATCGGGGGTGTTGCTATTATAGCTGTTCCTCTCAATAGAGGTGGCCGGCCAAGTGCAAGTCCTTGGCCGGGTAATTCCTCGTGCAAAGCAGAAGTATGTTACTTGCTATTCTGCTTTGTCGACCTCGACGATGTCAGCGACGCATGCGCCGACTCATCGCACCACCAACGCCAGGCGTATTGATCTCGACGGACGTCTTGCCCGCGACGGCAACCTGGAGAGCTCGGTGAGGTGATGCAGTGGAGTGTTTCATGGCTCCTTCCTTTCTCGGCGATAAAGTAACCGTTGAGAGTGAATCTCAGAAAAGCCTCTCATACGGGCTCAGATCACATCACGTGTGTTTTGTGAATGATCGCTGAATCTTCTTTTTCTTTTTTTCTTAGAGAGAAACATTGCTCAGCGTTCATTCACTACATCCACGGGATAGGTCACTTCTTTCTGCTTGTTCCAAAGAACTTCTTTTCTTCCTTGAGAACCAAGTCTCTCCTCTCACTTCCCACTAGAGCCGTTGACCAGGATTGAACTGGTGACCTCGTCCTTACCAAGGACGTGCTCTACCAACTGAGCTACAACGGCCTGATATATATTCTATTCTATATACTCTCTTACAGTGGGTAGGGAGGGATTCGAACCCCCGTAGCCCGTAGGGCGTCAGATTTACAGTCTGATGCATTTGACCGCTCTGCTACCTACCCATATTGTATCTTATTTCTCCTCTGTGGAGAAAAACTCTGATGTCTTCTTTTTCCTTCTCGACTGAGCCAGGAGCGAGACTTGAACTCGCGACCCACGGTTTACAAAACCGTTGCTCTACCAACTGAGCTATCCTGGCAGATTCTTTCCTCTTTGTCGAATCCACTGCTAAGAACACTCGGGCAACTCATGTATCATACCTGAAGAGCGCCCGTCATTCAACCCTCTTTTTTATTTCTGCGAAAGGAGCCTTTCTAGCCTGCGTATCTTGATTTTTACCAATCTCTGTACCGGAGAAAGCTTCAAGACTTGCTTATAACACTCTTTGGCATCCTGAATACTCCCTCGTTCCATATAGAAATCACCCAGAGCTTCATACGCGGTATAGTCCTTGGGATTGGTTGCAATCCGTCCAATCAATTCCTCCTCCGCTGGGCGCTCGAGTGCTTTTCGTTTTAACTTCTCCGGTCGTGTTACCTGCTCGCTAATCATTGGCCGGATAGGAACCAATGAATCCGTATTATGAACCTCCTCTTCTTTGTGACGTCGGCGAAGTGGCACCGCTATATTAAAGCTTGCAGTCTTCACCTCAGATGGAAGACTCTCGGTAGAGGATGCCTCCGGAGAACGGGCGTTTGTACCCTGCGTGATATTTTTGTCAGCTACATCCTTCTGTTCCCCCCCTATCTTTCCTTCTCCCGCCTGCCTGCCTGTCTCTTGATACACATCATTTGATTGAATGGGCGCATCCTCTTCCAAAGCAAAAGATTTCTCTTGGGCTACGCTTTCCAATTCCTGCTGTTGCATATCAGACAGTTTTCTTTTTTCTTTGACTGACTGCAAAAACACATGAAATCCATTGTACACTCGGAGCGACAGCAATTTAAAACGCTGCGCTAATTTTTCAAGTATGCGCAAAGAAAAAATCTTCATCCGAAGGCGAAAAGCGCTTCCATGTGCGTCGCCCATTGTCTCAACCTGTTCCGCTACTTCCGGATCAGAACCACGAAGCGATAAATACCACACGATAAAAACGAAACAGATGACAACAACTATTGGTGGAACAATGAGATGCCACATGAGATCAGATAGAAACGATTACCAAATAAATCCCACCCAAACACTACTCCCCCTAGATTTCGTACCGAACGAAACCTCCTACCTGAATATTCTCTCCTATCTTATGAATTTTTTCCGTAATCAAGTCTCCCACTGTTTTTTCCTGATCTTTCACGAATATCTGAGACAAAAGAGCTGATTCTTCACGAAACTTCTTCTCTTTACCGGCAAGAATTTTCACAACCAACTCCTCTGGCTTGCCTTCGGTTTTGAGCTGTTCTCGCCAGATTTCATACTCATGCGCGATAACGTCATCTGCTATTTCTTCTGGCTTGATGCAAGTCGGAGCCAGTGCCGCAACATGCATCGCAAGATCATGAGCTAGCGACTGGAACTCCTCGTTTCGAGCAACAAAATCTGTCTCGCAATACAATTTCAAAAGAACACCTACCCGTCCATTCCCATGAACATACGACACCACCGCGCCTTCATGTGTCTCACGCTCACCCTTTTTCAGCGCTTTGTCTTGACCGCGCTTCCGAAGGATATCAATCGCCTTTGCTTCATCCCCCTTTGCTTCATCGAGAGCTTTCTTGACATCCACGATACCGGCACCGGTTCGCTCACGCAAACCTTTAATAAGTTCGATTTGACTCATATGAATTCTTTTTTG
>WBZQ01000206.1_pt1 | contig 53969 bp, 46 predicted proteins | sample 5204251 | NCBI WGS metagenome assembly WBZQ01 (sample SAMN12412402, study PRJNA552823) | activated sludge metagenome | isolation source: activated sludge from nitrification reactor of wastewater treatment plant... | place: USA: Virginia | collected 2017-09
CAAAAGTTCGATCTCGCGGAAGAAGATCGAGCAGGGCCCGAACAGCATGTGGCGCTACATTGACCTGCTGCCGGTCGAGAGCACTGCGATCATCGGGCCCCATGCGGGACTGACGCCTCTGGTGCGGGCGAAAAATCTCGGCGCGCACCTGGGTATCGACGAGCTCTATATCAAGAATGATACGGTCAACCATCCGACCCTGTCGTTCAAGGATCGGGTCGTCTCGGTCGCCCTCACGCGCGCGCGGGAACTCGGTTTTGAAACGGTCGCCTGCGCCTCAACCGGCAATCTCGCCAACTCCGTCGCGGCTCACGCAGCGGCGGCGGGCATGAAATGTTATGTGTTTATTCCGGCCGATCTCGAAGCCGCCAAGGTCCTCGGCAACCTGATCTATAAGCCGAACGTGGTCGAGGTCGAGGGCAACTACGACGATGTGAACCGGCTCTGCAGCGAAATCGCCGGTGAACATGGTTGGGCCTTCGTGAATATCAACATTCGTCCCTACTATGCCGAAGGCTCCAAAACGCTGGCGTTCGAAACCGTCGAACAACTCGGCTGGCGCACGCCGGATCAGGCCGTGATTCCGATGGCCTCGGGCTCCCTGCTGACAAAGATCTGGAAAGGCCTGCACGAAATGCATGCGCTGGGGCTGGTCGATTCCGTCCGCACCAAGATCAACGGTGCGCAGGCTGAAGGCTGCTCCCCGATCGCGACCGCCTTCAAGGCAGGCCGGGACTTCTTCAAGCCGGTCAAGCCGAAGACCATCGCCAAATCACTCGCCATCGGCAACCCCGCAGACGGCTACTACGCCTTAAAAGCCACCGCCGAAAGCAAGGGTGCGATGGATGCGGTGACGGACGAAGAAGTCGTAGAAGGCATCAAGTTGCTGGCTCAGACCGAAGGTATTTTTGCCGAAACAGCGGGCGGCGTGACCATCGGTGTGCTCTGCAAACTCGTCAAGCAGGGACTGATCAAGAAGAACGACGTCACAGTCGCCTACATCACGGGCAACGGCCTCAAGACCCAGGAAGCGGTCGTGGATGCCGTGGGGCGTCCGTTCCGCATTCAGCCCAGCCTGGTGAACTTCCAAAAAACATTCAAAATGGGAAAGAACAGTGGTGGTGACTCATGATTAAGGTTCGTATTCCGACGCCCCTGCGTCCCCTCACGAAGGGCCAGGGCGAAGTTGAATCCGCAGCAGCCAACATTGTGGACATGATCGGATCGCTCGACGCGACCTATCCGGGCCTGAAGAACCGTCTCTGCGATGAGAAGGGTGACTTGCGGCGCTTCGTCAACATCTACGTCAACGAGGAAGACATCCGCTTCCTCAACGGGAAAGAGACCTCGCTGAAAGACGGCGATGAAGTGTCGATTGTTCCCGCGATCGCCGGAGGGTAACCATGACGAGCCTACGATTCCACATTCGCTTCCCCGAAAATAAGATCAAAGAGCCGATCATTTATCAAATCGGCCACGAATATAAGGTGGTGACCAACGTGCGGCGCGCGGATGTGCGCGAGACCACGGGATGGATGGATCTCGAGCTCACTGGCGAGACGGAAGAGATCGAGCGAGCCATCGACGGCATCCGAACTAAAGGCTGCGTCGTGGACCCCATCGAATTGAACGTCGTGGAGTAAGAGGCATCACACGCACTTTGTGAAGCGGATCTCAATCCGGCCCTGTACGCTTCACCTCTAGGAGCGACGAGAGACCAACGACATGGAATTTACGGAACAGCAAATACAACGCTATAGCCGACACATCATCCTCAACGAGGTGGGCGGCAAGGGGCAGGTCAAACTGTCTAAAGCCAAGGTTCTGTTGATCGGCGCCGGCGGGCTCGGCTCACCCGCAGCCCTGTATCTGGCGGCAGCCGGCATCGGCACCATCGGGCTGGTAGACGGCGATGTGGTGGATCTTTCCAACCTGCAACGGCAGATTCTCCATACCACGGCCACCATCGGCGTGCCCAAGGTGGAATCGGGACGAAGGATGCTGTCGGCCATCAATCCCGACATCACGATCAAGACTTACCAGCTGAACGTTGATACGGAGAACATTCTCGGGCTCGTCTCGGACTATGACATCGTGCTGGACGGTTCCGACAATTTCACCACGCGTTTCCTGGTCAACGATGCTTGTTTCTTCGCGAAGAAAACGCTGATCTCCGCCAGCATGTTCAGGTTTGAAGGCCAGCTCACGAGTATCAAGCCGCATGCCGGATTCCCCTGCTACCGGTGCCTCTATCCCGAGCCGCCGCCGGCAGGGCTGGTTCCGAACTGTCAGGAAGCCGGCGTGTTGGGAGTGTTGGCCGGCACCATGGGCATCCTGCAGGCATCTGAAGCCATCAAGGAAATCCTGGGGATCGGCGAGACGATCGCAGATAAACTCGTGATCTATGATGCATTGGAAATGAAATTCCGCAAGGTGTCGCGTCCCAAAGACCCGCGTTGCCCCCTGTGCAGCGCCACGCCGACGATCAAAGATCTGGGCGGAGATTACAGCGTCGCCTGCACCATCTGATATGCCCGATCTATCGATTCCGCAGCACATCCTGGATCAAATTGTCGCGCATGCGCGCGAGTTGGCGCCGTTTGAATGCTGCGGCCTGCTCGCCGGCACGAACAAAACTGTCACGCATCTCTACCGCATTACGAACATTGTGGCTGTTGAAGGCGCAGAGAAACTCTCCACCTTCGATGACGACAAGGTCGCCCATCTCGAACGGCTGTCTCCGGAGGAACGGGCTGAGATCGCCTTCGTGATGGATATGGGAGATTTTTCGGCGGCCAAGAAAGATATCCGCAAGAATGGCTTAGACCTCCAGGTGGTCTACCACTCTCATCCGAAAGATCCCGCGCGCCCCTCCCACACCGACATCAAAATCGCCACCGACTACGAAGAAATCTGGCAGCGGATTAATCTACCTGTTCCTGCCTACCTGCTTGTTTCGCTCATGCACTCCCCCGCAGCCGACATTCGCACCTATTGGATCACCGGCGGCCAAGTGCGTCCTGCCGACATCCATATTATCTAGCGACATCGCCATTCCGATAATTCCACCTCGTTCCCTCTACCAATCGGCCGGCAACGATGCCATAATTCAATTTTGATTTTGTCATCGAAGGGAGCATTCGATGCGATTCATGTTGCTGGTCATCGCCCTCATTCTTTGTGTGACCGGGGTCACGAACCCTGGCGCCACCTCCGCCGCCGAAAAAAGTTATTACAGTCCGATCATCAATGTAGATGCTGAGAACAGCCGCATTCTGATCTCGACCCTTGGCGCAGTGTTTTGGGTCGAGGTTCCGGAAGAAGCTCGTCCTCACATCGAGAAGCTGCCGCAGTCCGGCCTGGTGGATATTGTGGTGGAAACTCGCGAGGGCCAACCGCCCATGCTGAAAACCTGGAAGGTGAAGTCCGGCGAATCAACCTGCCTTCACTTCGACGGAAAGACCTGCAAGTAGTCTTCCCAGACAGGGCGAGAAGAACAACCCGCAGGCCATCCTTCGAGGTGAGCGGCGGTGTTTTCAGGTAGGTGTAGTGCGACGCTTCACGAAGATCGCGAGGGGACTACTCCGAACTCCCCAGCATGTCATCGATGAGCGGACGATTGATATCGGTGCAGCCCATACAAATCGTGTCGAACAACGACTCATGATCCGCGATAAAGTTCCGCGCATCAGGCAGCTTCTCGGCGTACACCTGGTCGTAGCAGGTTTCGCACAACATCATCAGCCCGCGTGAAACAGACACTGTCTTCCGGCCTATACTTCCAGCCATAACGAACTCCTCTGTATATCGTCACCCGGTGCGCGCGGCGGCGCTACACCGATCCCTTTTGCCTCGCGATCCAGAAATCCTCAGGCTCCAGATCAACACCACACACCGCACATTCATATATCGACTGCCCTTCGGGCAGCCGGATTTCCGTCCGGTCGATCCGACCCCGACAGACATGATAGAAATGTCCCCGCGCATCCTCATTGTCGAGCGGATCACTCTCGTAAATCAGCACCATAATATCCTCGTTGCTCCTTCGTAACTGGTCAGCACACGTCGATCTTCTTGGTCGTCGCAGGATGTTCAAAATGGCCGTCCAGCAAGGCCGCAGCGACGTGAAAGAGCGAGGCGTACCCCTGCGGTACGTTGAGCTTTTTCACGATGCGAGAACGATGCTGGCGGACTGTTTCAGCATCCTGCTATATTTTGAACTGCGCCTCATACAACCCCGCATACACCCCACCGCGTTTCATCAGGGCTTCGTGGTTTCCTTCTTCGACGATCGTGCCCCGCTCCACCACGATGATGCGATCCACATCGTGCAGCGTCGCCAACCGGTGCGCAATGATGAAGGTTGTGCGCCCTTTGGTGAGATCGTTTAGGGCCTCACGAATTTTGACTTCGGTTTCGGTATCGATATTGGATGTCGCCTCATCAAAAATGACGATCGGCGGATCCTTCAGCAGCACGCGCGCGATCGACACACGCTGCTTCTGTCCGACGGACAATTTCACCCCGCGCTCCCCGATCCAGCTATCATACCCGTCCGGCAAGCGGGTGATAAAGTCATGGGCACGCGCTGCGCGGGCCGCCGCTTCGACACGTTCATGACTAGCCGACAGGTCGCTGTAGACAATATTCTGCCGCACCGTCCCGTTGAAGAGAAAGGGCTCCTGCTGCACCAGGCCGATCTGCCCTCGCAAGAATGCCACCGGCAAGTCCCGCACATCGTGTCCGTCAACCAGCACTGCGCCGCTCCGCACATCGTAAAACCGCATCAGCAGCTTCAGCAACGACGTTTTTCCGGCACCGCTGGGCCCCACCAGAGCAATGCGCTCACCGGGCCTGACCGTGAGATTCACATCAGATAACACCGTGCCGTCCTGCCGGTACCCGAAGCTCACCTGCCGGTATTCCACCGCGCCTCGCAACCGTTCGACAGGCCGCACTGCGCCGGGCCGGTCTTCGATGTCCGCCTTGGTGTCGAGGATTTCGAAGACGCGCTCGCTGGCGGCGAGAGCATGTTGCAACATATGGTTCAGCGAATGGATTTCATTGATGGGGGTATAAAACAAACCGAGGTATGACAGGAACATGACCAGCTGACCGACAGTCAGATTTCCCGCCATCACCTCCTCCGCTCCATACCAGAGAATGAGGACGGTGCCCGTACTCCCCACAAACACCATGCCGGGCCAGTACCAGGACCACAAAAACATGGCCCGCAAGCTGTTTTGGCTGTAGGTCTGGCTCAACGTCTCGAACCGCGTTCGTTCGTACTCGTGCTGATTGAAGCCAATGGTCTCTTTGATGCCGGATAAGGCATCCTGAAGATAGGCATTGAGGTCTGCGACACTTTTGCGGATCGCGGCGTAGTATCCGTGCACCCGCTTCGTGAACCAGGCAGCACAGACGATCAGGATCGGAATGGGCAGGAGCGATAGCAGCGCGAGCTTCCAGTTCAGGAAAAACATCATGATCGTGATGCCGACGAGAGTCAGCGAAGCCGTCAGCAATCCCTCGAGCCCGTCGACGAAGATCCGCTCGACATGCTCGGTATCACTCGTGACCCTGGTCATGATTTCGCCGGTCGATCGGTTTTCGAAGTAACTGAGCGACAGGCGTTGCAGCGCGCCGAACACTTGCATGCGCAACGTATGCACGGCTTTCTGCTCAAGCAGATTATTGAACCGCACCCGCATCGAGCTCATCAGGTTGCGCAGGACGTAGGACCCCAGCAATGCGCTCAACACCCAGATGAGCATCTCGGGACGCTTGGCCTGAATCACGTCATCGATGACGATTTTGACGAGATACGGCGGAACCAATTCCAGCGCCGTGGCGAGACCGGCACAGACGAAGGTCACGACCGCCAGCATTCGGAACGGCTTGAGGTAGGACAGAACGCGTAGGAGCGAGTTCACAACAACCCGACAGTCCGGAACGGATCAGATGACACTGGCCGGTTCCTTCTGCCAGTACTTCTGAAATTCGTCCATCTGGGTCAGCGTGGAGAAGTCGGTCATCCGGTCGATGAACAACTTGCCGATGAGATGGTCCAGCTCATGTTGAATACACACGGCATAGAGTCCGCTGGCCTCAAAATCGAGCGGTTTGCCGTTTCGGTCAAGTCCTGTGACTCTCACGGTTGAGGGTCGCGTCACCTTGCCACGCAGACCGTCAACACTGAGACACCCCTCCCACCCTTCAACCTGCTCGGGACCGTAAAAGCGGATCGTCGGATTGATGAGCACCGTCTTGGGAAAACCACCTTCCCCGGGGCAATCCATGACGACCAGTTGCTGAGACCGCCCCACCTGGGGCGCGGCCAACCCGATACCCGGCTCGTCGTACATGGTCTCAAGCATGTCGTCGATAAGTTGCTGGAACGCCGCCTTTTTTATCTCGCCCGGGGTGACCGACAAGGCCTGCTGCCGGAGAATCGGATTGCCCAGTTTGCTGATTGCCAATATCGCCATGCTACACCCTTATATCAATACCTTACATGCGGCCGAGTCTGGCCGCGCCACCGCTGCTGCTTATTTACCTACCACGGGCTTTTGATGCTGCGCAACCGCTGTCGGCTGCAAATTACCCGGCTTGCTTCCGACCCTTGGGCTCAGGAATTTCAAACGTGTCCTTGGACTGGTTCCACCATTCGACCCACTCCTGACTCCAGGCCTGGCGGTCCTGTTTGTTGGAGGCATCCCAATCGTGGAACTCTGTTTCATGCCGGGTCAAGGTCCACAAGGATTGCACGGCGGACATGGCCACAAACTTTTCTTCGTCGCCCAGCAGATCGATGAGCGGCTGAATGACTTCCTTCCGGCGCACATATCGGGCTTCGAACGCCGCCGCTTTCCGAATCACCGAGTTAGGATCTTTGGCCATCACCTCAATGGCCGGCGGAGCCTGCTGAGGATCGAGCCGCACCGCGACTCGCAACGCGTGTTCACGGATACGCGGAATTTCCGTGCCCAATTTCGCGGCTTCCAGCAGAGCCGGCGCGGCGGCGGGCGACTTGATCATCGAGATGGTCTCGATGGCATTGTACCGGATGCGGGGCCCGGGCATCGTCAAAGCCTTGGTCAGCACCGGCAACGCCGGCTCGCCCAGATGCACAAACTCACCCATCGCCCAAAACTCTTGTTTCCCCTCCAACAGCGGTAACAGCGATTCCGCCCGTTGGAGTTCTTCCGGAGTCAGGGCCTTGGTATTCGGGGCCACGGACACATCGGGAACCGGCTCCAATCTGGGCGGCGCCTCGTAGGGCATTTGGACCGTCCACACCGAGGCGGCGGACCAGGCTGTATCCAAGGCGATTCCCAGGGAGCCCACACACACCAGGCTCACAATCAACAGTTGACGCACCCTCTGCTGCCCCACTCCGATCATGATGACGTCCCTCTCACACGTATTGTCATTAATATGGCGCCGTCGGTTCCTGTTCGGCTTCCGACGGCCGCTCGCGCACCGCGCGGCGATGAACAACCTCGTACAACACCGGGAGTACGACAAGAATCAGCACAGCCGCCGTCAGCATCCCTCCAACCACCACTCGCGCCAACGGCTTCTGCGCTTGAGAACCGATACCGGTCGCCAGTGCGGCGGGAAGCAAGCCGATCGCCGCAGCCAGCGTCGCCATCAAGATAGGACGCATCTGCACATCCGCGCCCTTCAGGATAGCCTCGCGCAACTCCAAGCCGCTACGCCGAAAATCCTCAATACGGGAGATTAACAGGACTCCCCCGAGAATCGCTACTCCCAGCGTCGAAATCACCCCCACCGCCGCGGAGATGCTGAAATGCGTTCCGGTGAAGACGAGCGAGAAGATGCCTCCGATCAACGCGAAAGGCACGGTGACGAGGACCAGCAAGGCGTTCGTCAGCGAGTTGAACGTGGTATAGAGCAGAAACAGAATGATCACCAGACTCAGCGGTACGATCATCGTCAGGCGTTTCTGCTCCGCCGTGAGCTGATCGTACTGGCCCGCCCATTCGATCCGGTAACGCTCAGGGAGCGACACGGACTGCGCCATCTTGATTTGCGCTTCTTTCACCGTGCTCTCCAGGTCGCGCTCGCGCACGCTGAACTTGATGGGAATATACCGTTCATTGTTCTCCCGATAGATAATGAACGCGCCGGTCTGGGTTCTGATCGTCGCCACCTGCTTCAGAGGAATTCGCGCGCCGTCCGGCGTATTGACCAGGATGTTCCCGATCGTTTCCGCATCCCGCCTGAACTCCGGCAGAAACCGAACCACCAGATCGAACAGCCGCTCCCCTTCGAACACCTGCGTCACCGCCTGTCCGCCCACCGCCGCCTGAACGACGGCATTGACATCGGAGACGCGCAACCCATAACGGGCGCTGGCTTCGCGATCCACTTGAATCAGCAGGTTGGGTTGGCCCACGAGCCGGAAGATGCCCAGATCCTTGACCCCGTGCACACCTTTCATGACCGACTCGATTTCTCCGGCCTTCGCCTCCATCGTTTTCAGATCGGTGCCGAACAGCTTGATGGAGTTTTCGCCCTTCACGCCCGACATGGCTTCCTCGACGTTGTCCTGAATGACCTGAGAGAAGTTGAAGATGATGCCGGGAATGACCTTAAGCCGTTCTTCGATTTCCTCTACCAGTTGATCCTTGGTGAGGCCGGGCCGCCAATCCTTGTGCGGCTTGAGGTTCGCGAGAAACTCCGCATTAAAAAAGCTGGTGGGATCGGTCCCGTCATCGGGCCTGCCAAGCTGAGACACGATCGTGATCACTTCCGGCGATTTCCTGAACATCTGCCGGATGTCTCCGGTCAACCGGGCTGCCTCGTCGAAAGAAATATCCACCGGCATCGTCGCGCGCACCCAGAGGTTGCCTTCCTCCAGCGCCGGCATGAATTCCCCGCCGATAAACTGCAGCGCTCCGAATGCCGCCACCAGAAGTAGCAGCGCTGCCCCGATGACTTTCATGTTATGACCCAAGGCCCATCGCAATACCGCCAGGTAGCTCCGGCGAATGGCGCTGACGAACCGCGTGTCCTGTTCCGTGACCACACCGTTTAACAGCAGCGAGCAGAGGACAGGCGCCAGGGTGAACGCCATGAGCAGCGCTCCGAACAAAGCGAATCCGTAGGTGATCGACATCGGCGCAAAAATTTTCCCCGGCACCCCCGTCATCGTAAAGAGCGGGATGAAGGCGACCACGATGATGGCGGTGGAGAAGAAAATCGGCTGCCCCACCTGGCGAGCGGCGCGCACAATCTGCTGCGGCACAGTCAGCCCCAGGCGGCGATCATGTCCGAGATGGAAGAAAATGCTTTCCACCATGACCAGGGTCGCATCGACGATGATGCCGAAATCGATGGCACCGAGAGAAATCAGATTGGCGGACTGGCCGATCAACACCATCATCGTGAAGGTGAAGAGCAGGGACATCGGAATCGTCAACGCCACAATCAACGAGGCGCGCAAATGCCCGAGAAACACGAAGAGAATGATAAACACCAGGACCATGCCGCTGATGAGAATATCGGTGACCGTTTCCACCGTGGTGTGGATCAAGGCCGTCCGGTCGTAGAAGGTCTTGATTTTCACCCCCTCGGGCAATTTCCACTTGTTCAACTCTTCAACTTTTTCCCGCACCCGCTCCAATACGGAGAGTGCCTTGTACCCGCGCTGCAGCAGAATCACGCCTTCGACGACGTCGTCGTTGTCATCGATGCCGACCTTGCCCAGGCGCACGCGGTGGCCGACCGAGACAGTTCCCAGCGTTTTGACGAAAATCGGGGTCCCTTCTTTCTCGGCGACCATGACGTTTTCGATATCGGCCAGCCCGTTGATCAGCCCCAAGCCCCGGATGTTGTAGTTCTGTGCGCCCACGGTGAGGTAGTTCCCGCCGACATTGGCGTTGCTGTTGGTCAAGGCTTCCATGACCTGCGCGAGGCTGACCTGGTAGCTGATGAGTTTCCCTGGATCGATATCAACGTGATACTCCTGAGTCGTGCCCCCGAAGGCTGTCACATCGATAATGCCCGGCACCCGCCTGAACTCGCGCCGCAGTTGCCAGTCCTGGATGGTCTTCAGGTCGGTGAGACTCGCCTTCCCATCCCCTTCCAGTTGATACCGATAAATTTCGGCAATCGCCCACCAAGGCGACAGCGCCGGTTGGACGTTTTGAGGCAGACTAAGAGTGGACAGGCGATTGACGACTTCCTGACGGTCAAAGAAGTACTGCGTGTTGAAATCAAAATAGACTTTGATATCGCTCAACCCGAAAATCGACAGCGACCGGATGTCGGTGAGACCCGGCATGCCGTTCAACGCGACTTCAATGGGGATGGTGATTTGCCGTTCGATTTCTTCCGCCGACCAGCCCGGGAACTGGGTGATCACCTCCACCATGGGGGGGGAGGGATCCGGATAGGCGACGATGTCGAGTTGCTGGAAGGCGTAGAGCCCGCCGAAGAGGAGACTGAATCCGAGCGCACAGATGAGAAACCGCTGTACCAGAGATAGTTCGACTATTCGAACCATCATGCCGCCAACGGCCTTTGTCCACCGCGACCGCCTGCGATCGCCGGCCTGAGCATCACTTGACCTCTTGCCCCTTCACGAGGACCGCGCCCTTGATGACGATCCGCTGGCCCGAGGTTAATCCCTCCAGGATGCGAACCTGCCCGCTGGAGACATTAGAGACCACCACTTCGTGTTTCACGTAGCGATCATCCCCCTCCACGACGTAGACGAAATGCTTGCCGTCGATCTCAACGACAGCTTCCTTGGGAATGGTCAGAAACGGCGTTGCGTCCCCGATATCCAACTTCAGCCGGGCGAACATTTCCGGTTTGAGCCGCTGATCCCGGTTGTCGACCCAGGCGCGAACCTTGATGGTGCGGGTGTTCGGATCCACGACATCGCCGATAGACGCCACCACGGATGCAAAATCAGTCCCAGGATAGGCTTCCACATTGATATGGCCCACCTGACTCACCTTGACCAGCGCCAGATCCCGCTCGTAGACATCCGCCACCACCTGCAGCCGATCCAAATCCGCCACCGTGAACAATACCTGTCCGGCATCGCCGCCGACGGACTGACCGGGAGTCACGGCCCGCTCCACTACGGTTCCTGTCAAAGGACTCTTCATCTCAAAGCGCGAGGTGATCCGCTGTTGAGCGAGCGGCTTCTCCAACTCGGAGGCGGGAATGCGCAGGGACAGCAACCGTTCCTTCGCCCGCCGGAATTCAGCCCGTGCCTTGATCAAATCGTTTTCGGCCTGTTTGAGGTCCTTCAAAGCCAAGGCCTTGGTGGCATAGAGTTCCTTGGCCAGTTCCTGCGCCCGCGTGGAATATTCCAACTCCGAGGCTTCCTTCACGAACTCGGAGTAGGCTGCGGTGATATCCGAACTGTCGATTATCATGAGCGTCGCGCCTGCATCGACCCGGTCCCCCAGCTTCGCCCGGACCTCCACCACCCGTCCTTGCAACGGAGATGAAATTTTCGAGTAGCGATCTTCTCCATACGCGACCTTGCCGACCAGCACCAATTCCGGCTGCACGGGTTTGAAATCCACGACCGCCGTTTCGATTTGACCAGTGGGGTGCGAGACAGGCTGCGCGGCAGCTTGTTCCGAGGATGCGGGTGAGGGGGAAGACGCAGGTTCCTGTTTTTGACTGCAGGCGCACAATGAAAGGAGGACGGTCAACCCGATGACCGGTATCCCGCCTGAGGTCATGACGTAATCTCCTGCCCGACCGAACTTTCCAGTTGAAACAGGTTTCGCTGATAGGAGAACAGCGCCTCGATGAAGTTCTGCTGGATCGTGCGAGACGTACGCGCGGCATCAAGGAGATCCAGGATGGTGGCGCCTCCCCGTTCATACGCGCGCTCGACGATCGTGAAGGTCGAACGGGCATCTTCCAACACCCCCGCCAGATAGGCCTCCACCAACCGGCGGCTCTGCAGGAGGTTGTGATAGGCCACATCCACTTGATTCTCCACCTGGTTGACCGTACGGTCGAGTTCGGCCTGGGCGGACTGCACTCCGACTTCGGCCTGGACGATACCGCCCTGATTACGATTGAAGAGCGGCAAAGGCACGCCGAGATTCAAAATGCCCATCTGTTGGTTGTCCGGTCCACGCGAGCCTTGCACGGAATACCCGGCACCGATCGTCACATCCGGAATCCGGAAGGCCTTGGCCAGCTTTAGATCGGCTTCACGCTGTGAGACGGCTGCGCGCCTGCTCCTGATATCCGGACGTACCTCCAGGGCCACGGAGCGAAGTTTTCCCATATCAGGATCAACCCGCCGATAGTCCATCTCCGTCGTCAATTCCAACTTCGTGGCAGGCGAGAGCCGCAGTAGCTGCCGCAAATCGGCCCTGGCCGACTCCCCTTCCTGAATTGATTCGATCACCTGGGATTGGAAGTCCACCACCTGCAGCCGGATCCGGATGAGGTCAACTTCGGCGATGTAGCCCTTCTTAAACCGGATGGTATTGACGTCCAGAATGCGCGCGAAGCGATCCCGGTTTTCCTCCGCCAATGCCAGGCGACGCTGCGCCACCAGGACGCGATAGTAGGCATCCTTGATGGTGAACCCCAGCTGCCGGACGGCATCTTCAAAATCCGCTTCCGCCGACTGCACCCCGAAGCCGGCGCTCTCAATGCGATAGCCGCGCTTGCCGGCCAATTCAAATAATTGCTGCACCTGCAGCGTGAGGGCGCCGGTTTTTGCCAGCGTATTGCCTTGAGTAAATGACGCCACGTTTCCGACCTGTCCCACTGGATTGGGAAAGAGCCGCGCCGTAATCTGTTGTCCCTTGCTGGATTCAATGCCGTACTTGGCAATGAGCAGGTCCAAATTCTGTTTGAGGAAGAGAGCCATTGCCTCGGACAGATTCAGACGAACGACGGGCGGGGCGAAGGAACCGGATTGAGTCTGGGCTTGAGATGGAGGGACAGGCACGTCTGCCGCCTGCGCCCCTCCGCCATTGATCAGCCACATACCGAGCAAGGCGATTACCGGCCAGGCGCGGCACAGTTGCGCCAATGCGCGGATGCGACCCGTGAAACCGTCTCTGTACTGGAGCATGTCGTCACACATTGCGAGGGATTATCGAACAGCCGAGGACAGGGTCTGCATTATACTGATTCTTACAGCCATTTCAAACAAGGTTGCGTCGCCATCTCATTGCATCTTCAGTTCTGTCCACGCCCGGTCGTACAGTCGGATCCCCTTGCCCACATCCCGCATCCATTCCAGCCGACCCAGCTGGTCGAGAGGGGGATACACCGCTGGATTTTCTCTGGTCGAGGCGCTGACCAGTTCACGCGCCGACTTGGAAGCGGAGGCAAAACGAAGGCGTTCCGATGTGCGTGCCGCCACGGCAGGCTCCATCAAATAGTTGATGAACCGCATGGCGAGTTGTTTCTGTGGCGCAGTTTTCAGCACTACGAGACAGTCGGCCCAAAGAGTGGCCCCCTCCTTCGGCACCACATAACGGATGGACGGTCGTTCGGCCATCGCGCGGGCAACCGGCCCTCCCCACCCATGCGCCAAAACAACTTCGCCGGAGGCCAACAGCTGGTCGTAGTGATCGCTCGTATACGTCTTCACCAAGGGCTTCTGTCGTAACAGCTGTTCCTTGGCCGCCTCGATCGCCTGCGGGTCCGTGCTGTTCATCGACTGTCCCATCGACCGCAAGACTGCTCCGAACACTTCCCGCTGATCGTTCAACATGCTGATACGGCCTTTATACCGTGTATCCCAAAGGATCGACCAACTGTCCGGCGGCGTCGGAATCACGGCGGAATCATACCCGATCCCGACCGTCCCCCAGAGATACGGAACGGAATAGTGGCGATCGGGGTCAAACGGCAAGTTTTGCAAATGCGGCTCCAACTGCGAGGCGTTGGACAATGCTGCCTGATCCAATTCGCTGAGCAGCCCCTGCTGGATCATGATGGCCACCATGAAATCAGAGGGCACCGCCACGTCATATCCGGTTGCTCCGCTCTGCAATTTCGCCAGCAACTCCTCGTTGCTGCTGAAGATATCGATCGCCACCTTCACCCGCTCGCGACGTTCAAACTCCTGGATGATCTCCGGCCCCACATAGTCGGACCAGGTGAAGTAGTGCAAGACGGGCCTGGTTTCGGCAGGGTGCTCGCCGGAGCCCTGCCCGCAAGCCGATAGCCCCCCGGCAAGCCCGAGCACGCACAGACACCACAGAGCCATTTCTCGAATATCACGTCCCACTCACACCTCGCGGCGTTGCAGGTGAAGGGAGAGGGCAACACACATCATCGAGACCACCAGCAGCAATGCGGAGAGCGCGTTGATCTCCGGCGTCACGCCGGATTTGATCATCGAATAGACCTTCAGTGGCAGGGTTGTCGCGCCGGGGCCGGCCGTGAAAAACGTCACCAGAAAATCATCGAGCGAGACCGTAAAGGCCACCAGCACCGCGCCCCAGATGGCGGGCCGTAACAATGGCAGCGTCACGTACCGGAATACCTGCCAGGAATCCGCGCCCAGGTCGGCCGCCGCTTCCCGTAACAGCGGATCGAGTTTCCGCAGGCGCGTGCGGATCATGATCGTCACGAGCGGGATATTGAAGACAATGTGCCCGAGAATCACCGTGGTGAGACCGAGCGGCATCTTGACCATCACAAAAAACAACATCAGCGCCACACCCATCATCACTTCGGGAATCACGAGCGGGAGTACCAGACCGCCTTCGAGGATCTGCTGCCGGCGATGGGGCATACCCTCCATGCCGAGCGCCAACAGCCCACCCAGACAGGTGGCTCCGACGGTGGACACCAGGGCAATCAGGAGGCTGTTCGCCGTCGCGGTGAGCAGGGCCTCGTCGTGCATGAGCGCCGCATACCACTTGAGCGTCGTCCCCCGCCAAGCCATCGACAGGTGAGCGGAGTTAAACGAGTAGAGCACCAGCACGAAAATCGGCCCGTAGAGAAACAGCATGGCCAGAAGACTGATGGTATTCAGCCCGAACCAACGCCGCGTCATCGCCCCTCCAATGGGCCATCCGCCCGGGCGGCATGACGGTAATACACAACCACCGCCGCCATGACGATCGCCATCAGCACGAACGACACCGCCGAGCCCAACGGCCAGTCGCGCACCACCAGATATTCGTGCTGAATCAGATTGCCGATCATCATACTGCGCGCCCCGCCCAGAAGATCCGGCGTGATGAACGAGCCGATCGACGGAATGAATACCAGGATACAGCCGCCGATGATGCCCGGCATCGTGAGAGGGACCACCACCCGCGTGAATACCGCCCAACGCGACGCATAGAGGTCCCAGGCCGCCTCGATCAGAACAGGATCCAACCGTTCCACCGCCACATAGAGCGGTAACACCATGAAGGGAAGGTAGCCATACACCAGTCCGATGACGACCGCCGTCGGCGTATAGAGCAATTCGAGCGGCTTCGCCACCAGGCCGAGAGACAGCAACAGATTGTTGATCAGACCGTCGTGCCGCAGCAGGATCATCCAGGCGTAGGTCCGCACGAGAAAGTTGGTCCAGAACGGCAGCATGACAAGGAGCAGCAGGATCGGTTGCCAGCGGGTTGGGCTGCGCGCAATCACATAGGCCAGCGGAAAACCCAACACGAAACAGATGAGCGTCGTGAGCGCGGCATACCAGAACGACTGACCGAGAATCTTGCCGTACAGCGGATGCAGCAGATCGAGATAGTTGGCAGAGGTCCACTCCCACACGATGCCGCCATAGGTTCCGCGCGAGGCAAAGCTGATGGCAAACACCAGGACGAGCGGAACCAGAAAGAACACAGTCATCCAGAACAGACCGGGAGCAGCCAGCCAGCAGGAACGGCAGGCGGCTCGAACAGGCGTGGGCGCGGGAGAGCGGTCTTCAGCCGGCATGGTCACTCGAAAAACAGTCGCCCGTCAGATAGGGCCCACTGGACAAATACGCGGTCTCCCGGCGCACCGGACAGTGACGATGTACCGGTCGTCCTGACTTCCCACACACTCCCACGGCCGATCCGTACCAGATATTTCGTATCGCTGCCGGCGAACAGCGTTTTCTCGATCAAGCCGGGCAGCACTGGATCGGATGTTATCGGTCGTTCATGCGACATCCGGATCTGTTCCGGCCGCAGCGACAACGTGGCAGGACCACCAACCGGCGGCTTGGAATTCGTTCGGACCGGAATGCCGGGCAGTTCGCCATCAGCCGGCTGAAAGAGCCGATCCTCCCCTGACGCATCACGTAACTGCCCCGGCAATTCATTCGACACCCCGAGAAAGCGCGAGACAAAAAGGTTGCAGGGTTGTGCATAGACTTCGCGCGGCGTGCCGACCTGCCACATGCGGCCCTGGTGCATTACGGCGATGCGATCCGACATCATCATCGCCTCTTCCTGGTGATGCGTGACGCAGACACAGGTCAACCCCGCCTGCTCCTGAATGGATTTCAGCTCGACCTGCATCGCCTGGCGCAGCTGCTGATCCAGCGCGGCCAGCGGTTCATCGAGCAGGATCACAGCCGGCTTGTTGACCAACGCACGGGCCAGGGCAACACGTTGCTGCTCTCCGCCGGACAATTGAGATGGCATCCGCGCTTCCTTGCCGAGCAGCTTGACCATCGTCAACGCCTGGCCTACCTGCTCGGCAATGGACTCAGCCGCAACCCGCCGCATCCTCAATCCGAAGGCCACGTTTTCAAACACCGTGAGATGGGGAAAGAGTGCGTAGGACTGAAACACGAGATTCACGGGCCGGCGATTGGGCGGCACGCCGAGCATTGAGCGGCCGTCGATCAGTACCTCGCCTTCATCCGGATGTTCGAAGCCGGCCAGCATGCGCAGCACCGATGTTTTTCCGGCGCCACTGGGACCGAGAATGGAAAAAAATTCACCCCGCCGTACCTGAAAACTGACACGATCCACGGCTGCGACCGCCCCATGGCGGCGCACGATGCCTCGGATGTCGATCGTCGGAGGCGTCGGGGGAAGAGACTGTTCGGAAGCGCTGACGGGGGAAGTGGAAAAGATGGCCATCGAGGGCTGGATTTAGACCACCGCGTCGAGGGTCACGGCTCAATGCTCCAAATCGACTTTGGAACTGACGTCGCGCAGGTGCTTGCGCACGCGTACGCGATGTTCATGTTTCCGTAACAGTTCACGGCGAATCACATCACGATCCTCCGCCACGATTCGCACGAGCCGGTCGTTGTCCTCGGCGTGGTTCCGCACGAGCTCGGAGAGGCGCTGCACTTGCCGCTCCAATCGCTCCAGCCGCCAGACCATTTCCATCATCGGATTGGCAGGCTCGATCGCTGGCTTGATGACCGCCGGACGGGCATTCTGTTTCTTCATGTCCGCTCCTTCTCTTGAGCCCGACCGGATGTCGGGAACACACGTTGAATCGTAGTATCATCCGAGTCGGAGTTGAAGTCAATCATTCTGCGTCCTTTCTATTCATCCCTCGTCCTGCTACAATCGGCCCGTCTATGGCTAAGATCTTCACGATGGTGCTGGCCGGCGGAAAGGGCGAACGCCTCCACCCCCTCACCGACCAGCGCGCGAAACCGGCGGTCCCCTTCGGCGGAAAATATCGCATCATCGATTTCACGCTGAGCAACTGCCTGAATTCCGGCCTCCGGCAGATGGCCGTCCTGATCCAGTACAAATCCCATTCTCTCGATCGCCACATCCGCACGGGCTGGAATATTCTCAACCCGGAACTCGGCGAATACATCGTCTCGGTTCCGCCGCAGCAACGCATCAGCGAGGAATGGTATCGCGGCACCGCCGATGCGGTGTATCAGAACCTTTTCCTGCTCGACAATGATCACCCCGAGTTCCTGCTCGTCCTGGCCGGTGATCACATCTACAAGATGAACTACGCCGACATGTACAACCTGATGATCGAGAAACAAGCCGATGCGATCGTGGGTGCGATTGAAACGCCGGTGGCGGATGCCAACCGGTTCGGCGTCATCGGCGTAGATGATGATCGTCGGATCCTGAGCTTCGACGAAAAACCCGAGAAGCCGATGCATATTCCCGGCGACCCGACCCAGGCCTTTGTCTCGATGGGCATCTATCTCTTCCGGACGGATGTCGTGCGGGAACAACTGATCCGGGACGCCAAGGAAGGCACCAAGCACGATTTCGGCAAGAACATCATTCCGCGAATGATCAAGGAATGCCGGGTCTACGCCTTCAAATTCCAGGATGAGAACAAGAAAGCCGTGAAGTACTGGCGCGACATCGGTACCCTCGACGCCTACTGGGAAGCCAATATGGACCTGGTGTCGGTCGACCCGCAGTTCAACCTTTACGACCAGCATTGGCCGATCCGCACCTATCAGGGACAATTTCCTCCCGCCAAGTTCGTCTTTGCCCAGGACTTCCAGGGCGGACGCATGGGCGTGGCGCTGGATTCCATCGTCTGCGGCGGCTGCATCATTTCCGGCGGCCGTGTGCAGAACTCGGTGCTCTCCCCGCACGTACGCGTCCATGATCATGCCGACGTGCGCGAATCCGTCGTGATGGAAAACGTCGTCATCGGCGAACATGCCCGCATCCGGCGCGCGATTATCGACAAGGATGTCGTCATCCCGCCCAAAACCGTGATCGGCTTCGACCCGGTCGCGGATCGTCAACGATTCAAAGTCACCGATTCGGGATTGGTGGTCATCTCAAAGGGAATGAAACTGCATGCCGCCGTCGATCCATCCGGTTGATCTGGTCGCGACCCTCCGCCAACGAAATCTCACTCCTGCGATCATTTTTCTCACCTCGAGACGGGCCTGCGACGAAGCGATGCAATCGTTCGAGCGCAGCCAGGTAACCCTGCCCAAAACGCAACAGGAACAGATCGCCCGCGTGTTGACGCAGGTGACCGAGCAATTTCCCAGCATCGCTGAACACCCGCTGATCGACACGGTCCAACGCATCGGCGTGGCCGCGCACCATGCGGGACATCTGCCGTCCTGGAAGATCGCGGTCGAAGAGTTGATGCGCACCGGGTCCTTAGACGCGGTGTTCGCCACGACGACGCTTGCGGCAGGTGTCGATTTTCCCGCCCGTACCGTCGTGGTGACGCAGTCCAGCATCCGCAAGGCGCGCGATTTCACCGATCTCACCGCGAGTGAAATTCAGCAACTGGCCGGCCGCGCAGGCCGCCGCGGGAAGGATTTGGTCGGCTTCGCCGTCATCACCCCGTCGCCCTATATCGATCTCACCGTCCTGACCAAGGGGCTCACGGGGCAGCCGGAAGCGATCCATAGTCAATTCGTGATCAGCTACCCTATGGTGTTGAACCTGCTCAAAGCGCACCCGCGCGAACAGATTCAATCCATCCTGGCCAAGAGCTTCGCCCAATTTCAGTTGAACCAGCGCACGGCCGTGCTGGAAACCAAACTCGATAGCCTGCGCGCCGAAATGGAGCCCTTCGGCCCTCGTGTCTGCTCGGACTGGATTACGCAGTGGCAGGTGTTTGAACAGGCGCGGAAACGCAAGAAGCCCCGGAGCCCGTTCACCAGGCAGGAATCGCCAGATGTCGCGGCGCGCCTGCATTTCCTCACGCCGGGACGCGTCGTGGGTCTCACCCGCGGACGCGGCATCATCCTGCGCCAATACCGGAGCAAAGGCCAACATGCGCCGATGGTCACGCTACTGCGAGAAGGCGGCTCCCTCAATGAATGCCCTGCATCGATTGTCACTCAGGTTTTCGATCGCACCTTCGATTGCGAAGAAACGTCTGCCTATCCCTGGTGTACGCCGCAGACACTGGACCAACTGACGCACCACCTGACAGATCTTCCGCCGAGGCTTCCGATCCTCCCGATCCTGACGCATCAGAATGAAGAGGCTCCGATCGACAGTTCCATTATTCAAACATTGGGTGACTTCGCCTGCCCGACCTGTCCCTCGCGCCAGGCCTGTCAGCGTGACTTCCCGCGCGCCTCACGGGTGCGCCAGGAGATTCAGCGGCACATCAAATCGATTCAAGCCCTCCAGACCAGCCTGTGGCACCGATTCCAAGAGCGCATCGACGTCCTGGAACGATTCGGCTATCTCAACGCCAACGCGCAGCTCACCGCCGACGGCGAATGGGCCCGGCTGATTCGCATCGATCACTCTCTTCTGATTACCGAATTGATCCGGGCTGAAGCCTTCGGCGCCATCGACCCGCCACTACTGGCGGCCGTGATGGCCAGCATCGCCCATGACGACGATCGTCCCGGTTCATTTCCTCGCGGCAGCACCGGACTGGTCACGCTCCTGTTTCAGGTCCGCAAATTGGCGGAAAGTCTGACCCCGCACGAATCGCCGCCGATGCTGCGCGCCGACGTCGCGGCGCTGACCGAACGCTGGGTCGCGGATCAGAGCCTCACCTGGATCGGACTGGCCCGGCTGACCACGATGGCCGAAGGCGATATGTTCCGGTTGTTCGCACGCACCATCGAGTTCCTCTCCCAGTTGAAAACCCTCAAAGGCACACACCCGTCACTGGCGGAATCGGCCGATCATGCCATTGCCGCGATGCGCCGGGGCGTGCTGGAGGAATTGCCATGACGACGCACGAACTCGAACAACTGTTGATGCAGCAACCGGTCTCCCTACTCCACCGATTGGCGAGGGGCCGGATCAGCCGGCATTTCCGCTCGGGCAAACGCAAACTGGTTGATCTGCTGCTCCAGGCTTCTGCTGAGAATCGCCCCGGACTGGAGTCCGACCTGGCAGCGCTGATCGAAGAACGGACCAGCCGGGAACAGATCGCGCCCGTCGTGAAGCCGCGGCCCGAAAAAGTTCACACCCGTCCAGCGACAACATCCGCATCGCCGCGCCCGCACAAAACGGAAGACCACGGCCACCATGAGCCGCCCGTCTCGCTGCATGAATGGCTGTCAGGGATCGGCGTGCCGCCGCCTCAACCGTTTGTCCCGGATGCCTGGCAGGTGGATGCGCTCGCGAAACTCGCGGAAACCGACGTCGTTGTCAGCGTACCCACAGGAAGCGGCAAGACGTATGTTGCGATCGAGGCCACCGCCCGCGCAATGCGCGAAAACCGGACGGTGATTTACACGTCGCCGCTGAAGGCGCTGTCCAATACGAAATTTACCGAGTTCTCGCGAGTGTTCGGCCCGGGCCAGGTGGGCATTCTTACCGGCGACCGCCGCGAACATGCCCAGGCGCCGCTACTGATCATGACCACGGAGATCTTGCGGAACTTGCTCTACGATGCGGCCGGAGGCGAGATCGACGTGCGGCTGGACACATTGGGGCTCGTGATTATGGATGAGTCCCAGTACTTGGCTGATCCGGAGCGCGGAGTGGTGTGGGAAGAAACGTTGATTTTTTGCCCCTCGCAGGCCCGCCTGCTGCTTTTGTCCGCCTCCATCGGCAACCCGCAGGATATCGCAGACTGGCTGACCGCCATTCGTCCGACCCCCTGCTCCCTCATCCGCCATACCAAGCGGTCAGTGCCTCTGCGAGCCGGCTACCTGCACCCGAACGAAAAGCTCACTCCGTTATTCCGGACTGCCGGTATCCCCTACGGTCAGCCCCACCTGCTCCACCCGGAAGCCAAGCGGCTCTTCATGGAATACGAAGAAGAGACCGGCCCATCCCGGTCGCGCTGACAGACCGCATCCTTTCGATGAACATCCGGCGTGAACCACCACAGGCTCGCGCCGGCAATACGACGCGCGCGACAATCGGAAGCAAACGAGGCTAGAACGAATAGGTCAGGCCGATCGTGGGACCATGCCTGAGCGTTTGGAACTGATTCATAGGAGCGGTGGCCGTAGACCCGTCAGAGCCATAGATCTTCCACTGGTCGCCGGCAACCACCCTGTTCCACCAGACCCGATACCCGCCCGTCAAATAGAGGCGTTCCCAAATTCGGATGCGCAGATTGACATCCGTATTGGTGCCCACCCCGAGCCCCGTCATTCTAAAACTCGGATCCTGAGCTACGTCAGTCCTCAGATGGTGCACGTCCTCATTGTTCAGATAGGAGAGGAGTAGTGCTACCTTGGCCTCGACGCTGATGCGTGAATCGAGTTTGTACTCCACTTCACCGCCCACCCGTCCCGAAAACCAAGTAGTCGTATTCGTAATGACTGCTTGATTGCGGAATCCGACCGTTCCAGCAGCAGGGCAGCTCAATGCTGGATCAGGAGCCGCTACCGTCGTACATTCCGCCTGCGTCACCCCCGTTGCCACATGCCGTTCCCGCCAGTACTGCAGCCCGGCAAAGACTCCCAAGGTTCCCCTGTTGTCCTGAAAGGTATGGGCCGTCACACCGAGATCTCCGTTGAGGTACCAGAGATTGTCTCCGCCGATGTCACTATAGGTTCGTGAGAACCGATGTTCACCGCTCACGGTCGCGCCTTGAGCCGCGGCTCCTTGCGCGCTCAGGAAATCATCATCCGTGAGACGTCCTCCCCCGATGCCCCCATACCCGAATGCCCCGCGTACAAACATCTTGTTCTTCAATTGAACCCGGCCGACAATCTCCGTCACGTTGGTGCCGGTATCTTTGTATTTCAGCTTGGAACTGGGATTGCCAAGGTTGGGATCCAGGCCGGAGGCGTTGTGGCTCCAATTGGTCTCCCCCTGACTGAACCACTCGGTTACTCCGAAGTCGATACGAGCAATCGAGGAAGATTGGGCCGGCCCCACCTCAGCGATGGCGGGAAACACGTCCTGCAGGAGGAGGCAGGCACATACCGCGCAGATGAGACATCGCAACGGGATCATATTCGTAGGACTCCCTTACCATCCGGGCCTGGACGAGCCGTCCGCATGACCGCTGGACTACGTATCCCCGCCGGAACAGCGCGCCCACAGATACCCTACCTGCGGAGTGTGGTCAACAACTTTCTCGCCCGATCGATTCATCCCTGTCGTACCTGGCTCGCCCATGCCATGTCTACCTAGGGGATCTTTCTTCCCGCTCATGCGAATGGTTTCGGTTTTGTACATCCAGGTGCCGATGCCCTACAGTCGGAAAAAATTTCCTAGAGCATTTCTACGAGAGAGATTTCCACGCAAGGCACGTGAGCCGAGTGAAATTTTTGCTTGCCTATTCGCGTTTGATCCGCTAGGGTCGCTCTTGAACGATATCCTGACGGGATTCTCACCGAACTCCGCTGAGCGATTCCCGACAATCAACTAAGAAGAACCCCGAAGCGATTTGTTGTGGCACGCCTGTTGCTCACAGACAATCGATTCGTTTTTTCATTTCAGGAAGATCACCTAAGGGAGTACTGACTATGACGGCACGGCGCATCACATCGACCCAGCATCCACCACGCAGCAGAAGACGGCCTGCGGCGGGACACATCGCGATTTTGGTGCTGATGATGTGGTTGTGTGACCTGATCGCTGGAGGCTCTCACACCTTTGCGCAAACACCCTCGAGCAGTTCCCTGACTCCCTTGTTGCAAGCGTTCCCGTCGTCGCTGGCGTTATCCGCAGCGAAGGGCAACACGGCCACCGGTGTATTTAATTTGCAGAAGTCCAGCACCCAACAGAGTATCTACAGCATCAGTGCCAATCAGTCTTGGACCACACTCAATCCGCCCTACGGCAGTACCCAGACCATTACGACGGAGATTGATCCCATCACGGTCTCGGTTGACACCTCGACCATGAACGTCGGAACCTACTCCGGCCTCGTCTATATTGTAGAAAGCGGTCCCAACGGCTCGCAAACCTTGCGCATCCCGGTCTCCCTCTCGGTCTTGGCCAGCGGCACCACGCCGCCACCCCCGGCAGCCACGCCACCTCCACCGCCCTCGACGACGCCGCCCCCGCCACCCGCGACGACGCCACCCCCGCCGGCGCCGACCGGGTCGTTGACGCCCTTGCTCCAAGCATTCCCGTCCGCGCTCGCGCTCACCGCAGCGAAAGGCAACACGGCCACCGGTGTATTCAATTTGCAGAAGTCCAGCACGCAACAAAGCACTTACAGCATCAGTGCCAATCAGTCTTGGACCACGCTGAACCCGCCCTACGGCAGTACCCAGACCATCACGACGGAAATTGACCCGATTACGGTCTCCGTGAACACCTCCGCCATGAACGTCGGAACCTACAGCGGTGTCGTCTATATTGTAGAAAGCGGTCCCAACGGCTCGCAGACGTTGCGCATCCCCGTATCTCTCGCGGTTACGGCGACCGGCACCACTCCACCACCGCCGCCGCCTCCGCCATCGACGACACCACCACCCTCAACCACGCCGCCCCCCCCGGCAACCACTCCTCCGCCGCCCCCGCCTTCGACGACGCCGCCCCCGCCACCGCCGACCGGGTCGTTGACGCCCTTGCTTCAAGCATTCCCGTCCGCGCTCGTGCTCACCGCAGCGAAGGGAAGTACGGCCACCGGGGTATTCAACCTGCAAAAGTCCAGTACGCAGCAGAGCAGCTATTACATCAGCGCCAACCAGTCCTGGACCGATTTAACTCCGCCTTATGGCAGCACCCAAACCATTACGACGGAAATCGATCCCATCATGGTGTCTGTCAACACCTCGACCCTGAACGTCGGAACCTACAGCGGTGTCGTCTATATTTCGGAAAGCGGCCCCAACGGCTCGCAGGTCTTGCGCATCCCCGTATCGCTTGCGGTCACGGCAGCAGGCACTACACCACCGCCGCCGCCTTCGACGACACCCCCACCCTCAACCACGCCGCCCCCGCCGGCAACAACTCCACCGCCGCCACCACCAGCAACCACGCCGCCCCCGCCGCCGCCGACCGGGTCATTGACACCCTTGCTCCAAGCGTTCCCGTCCGCGCTCTCGCTTACTGCAGTGAAGGGCAACACGGTATCCGGCATCTTCAATTTGCAGAAGTCCAGCACACAGCAGAGCAGCTACAGTATCAGTGCCAATCAATCCTGGACCACACTGAATCCCCCCTATGGCAGCACGCAGACGATTACGACAGAAGTTGATCCCATCACAGTGTCTGTGAACACTTCGACCATGAACCTCGGCAGCTATACCGGGGTCGTGTATATTGTGGAAAGCGGGCCCAACGGGTCGCAAACATTGCGAATCCCCGTGGCCCTCTCTGTCGTTGCGAGTGGCACGACAACTCCGCCGCCTCCACCGCCGTCACCCACTGGAAGTGCCACGTCGCCTCCTCCGCCTCCTACGGGAACGGCAACCGGCACCGTGACGGTCATATGGAACGCCAATACTGAGGCAGACCTGCAGGGCTATCGGGTCTATGTCGGTACAAGCTCAGGTGCCAGGACGCAGGCCTTCGATGTAGGAAATGTGACCTCGACGAGGCTCACGCTGCCATTGGGCTCCACCTATTTCTTTGTCGTGACGGCCTACGATAAGAGCGGGAACGAAAGTTCGCCGTCCGGAGAGTTGAGCAGAAGCCTGTTTTAAAGAATATGTCTGCTCGACAGACTTGACCGGTCTTCCCTCAAGCCTGTATAACGGGCGCTGTACCTTTGAGCCCGCTCCGAAGGAACGTGTCTTCGAGCGGGCTCAAAAGTGTAAAAGGCGCCCGTAGCTCAATGGATAGAGCATCTGACTACGGATCAGAAGGTTACAGGTTCAAGTCCTGTCGGGCGCACCACCTTCTCCCCTCCTCGCGGTTTGATCTTCCGGCGTTTCCCAGCATCTTCGCCGCTAGCAGAAGCCCTCTCGACAAGTTCACCCGGGCGGTTGACGTTTGTCGGAGATCGACGGATCGAAGATCTGCGTTCTTCGCGGTCTTGTGATCGGCTGCGGCACCGTACCGATAGAAGGAATGTCAGCGGGGGAAAATCTGGCTGGATTCTAGTGGAGACTAATTGCAATGCTGCTTCGCCCGGACACCGGATCGAGAGTCGTCACCATTGTCCGAACTCTCCGTTCAACGACGGTCTGAATTCGCTCCGTCAGCACATCCTGACAGGAGGCAAACATGGCTTCGTGTACCTGCCGCAGCAGGGCTCGTCCCTCCTCGGACTGAGCCAAACGTGCCTCGGCCGGAACCGCTCCGTTTCTCGTGAGCGTGGCGTTGATGACATCCTCTGACAGCTGTACCTGGACATGCGAGTAGTTCGATTTCATGAACTCCGTATGGAAGTTCAAGATCGCCAGCATGACTGCATATTCGAGATCGGCTGTGCTCCTGGCCTGCCCCATACTTGCCCTCCCTCAAACGCCGTCAGAAGAATCCCAAAATCGCCACCCTTATCCCTCCACCATGCGTCTTCGGTTCAATGGACGGTGGCTCTGGCACAGCAAGTCCAGCTCCGTCACGATAACGCGGTGACGACCGAGAGTCTCGCCCGTTCACCACGAGGTTCCACTCGTTCCCGTCGGTGTTTCAGAATGACGGGATCAACAATGTCCCCGCACATGACGCAATGCATGGCCGCAAACCCTTGGCCTTCCGTCTCTAAGAGATGATCGTACTCTTCCCGATACATCGGGCTATTGCATCGCAGGCAATTCATAACGCCTCCGTTCTTGATCGCTGGTGGTGCAGGCATGCACGTACAGAATATCTGGAGAAAGGAAGTGCAAAGCCTGGTCCAGCTGTTCGCAGGCGCAGACGGCAACCTGATTCAACCCGGTTTTCCAGTAAAATCAGCGCCTACGGGAAGACGGCGGCACGGGCAGGACAGCAGTCCCGCCTTCACAATCCAAGGGCTGTGAAATTGAAGTGTGCGCGCGCACAAAGGCAGTCCGCGTTGTGCGCCGGCACTCGGAGACCAGCGCGAACTAGGAACGAGGTTTGCGACGACGGTCCAACATCCAACGGGTAACGCCCAACTGCTTCGCGGCTAAGCTCTTGTTGCCGCCCGAGCGTGCCAGCACTTCCTCGATGATCCGGTCTTCAAGATCAGCCAGTGACTGGGTTCCAACCTGGAAGCTGATGTGGACTTGAGAAGGGTCTGCGGCTTCAGTGGTAGACGCAGGGGTTACGGCGACGGCAGGGCCTGATACTGAAACGGTCTGCCGTACATCGGATGGGAAATTGGCCGCCTCGAGAGTCGTTCCCCCGCAGAACAACACGGCCCGTTCAATAAGATTGCTAAGCTCGCGCACATTGCCTGGCAGGTGATACCCACAAAGCAGGGCCTGCGCGCCGGCGCCTAACGTTCGGACCGGTTTCTTGAGCGCCAGCGCGGAACGGGTCAGGAATTGCTCTGCGAGCGGGATGATATCTTCCTGCCGCTCACGGAGCGGCGGCACGATCAAGGTGACCACATTCAGGCGGAAGTACAGATCTTCCCTGAAGTCCCCTTTAGCCACGGCCTCCTTCAAGTTGCGATTGGTCGCGGCCATCACCCGCACATCGATAGGAATATTCGTGGCGCCGCCGACTCGCCGGATGGTGCGTTCTTCCAGAACGCGAAGCAATTTGGCCTGCAGGGCGAGAGGCAGGTCGCCGATCTCGTCGAAAAAGATGGTCCCCCCTTCGGCCATTTCCAACAGGCCGCACTTTCTGCCGGTCGCACCCGTGAAAGACCCCTTCTCGTGCCCGAACAACTCGCTTTCGAACAGCTCGCGCGGAATCGACGGACAGTCGACTTCAACGCAGGGCTTGCCTGCGCGCGCGCTGTTGTAATGAATCACACGCCCCATGTACTGCTTGCCGGTGCCCGTTTCGCCTTGCAACAGCACCGTGACGCGGTCGTTCTTCACCAGCTCATGCACTTGGGCAAGAAAATTTCTGGTGACCGGGCTCTTGGCGACTACGCGATCGAGCGCGTACCGGGCCGCATCCTGTCCGCTGTGCAACTGCACCTGACGTTGCAGCGTGAGGAACTCCGTCGCCCGGCGCAGCGTATGGAGGAGGTCGTCCATATCGATGCTCTTGGCGACAAAATCAAACGCGCCAAGCCGCATGGCTTCCACCGCATCCTTCACCGTCCCCCTCGCCGTCAATACAATGACCGGGAGGGCAGGCAACTGCTGCTTGACGCGGGCGAGCACGTCCAGGCCGGACAAATTCGGCATCACGAGATCGACAACCAGAACATCCGGCTCGAACGACCGCAGCAGGCCTAACGCCTCCTCGCCTGAACCGGCCGTCTGAACCATATAGCCCTGGTCACGCAGACGCAGCGCAAACGCCTCGCGGACGGAGGCCTCGTCTTCCAAGAGCAAAAGGTGCCAGGCCATCGTCAGGCAACCCCCGGTTGATAGCGATACAGGCGCATCACACAGAACATCTGAAAGAGGAAGGCACTTCTTACCACTGGCTACGCCTCATGTTTCAGGGGAATCCACACCTCGACGACCGCCCCCTGTCCCGGCGGACTCTGAATGACGAGCTGCCCATGGTGTCGTTCGACAATGTCCCTGGTAATGGTCAACCCGAGTCCCACACCCTTGGCTTTGCCGTTTGTAAAGAACGGCTCATAGATGCGCTGGAGATCCTCGGCAGGAATTCCTTTGCCCGTATCGGAAAATCGAGTCAAGAGACCAGGCATGCGACGGGTCTCAGGAGCGAGGGCGACGTGCAGATTGCCGCCCTCCGGCATGGCGTCGATGGCATTCATCACGATATTGAGGCAGACCTGCAGAATATGGGCTCTCGACACGTCGACAGCCGGCAGATCGGATGCGAATGAGGTTCGGAGCACAATGCGATTCTTCGCTAAGTTCGGCCGCAGCAGCGTGAAGGTGTCGTCCAGCACCGAGCCCAGATCGCAGGCAGCAATATCGAAGGGCCGAGGCCGCAATTGGCCCAGATGAGACTCCAAAAGTGCATCGATACGCGCTGCCTCGCGGGCGATTAGCCGGCAACGGTCGCGGGCTTCCTGTGGAAGCGAGTTCTGCTCGGCCATGTGCGTGGCCAGGCTGCCCAGACCAATGAGCGGATTACGGACCTCATGCAAAATTCCTCCGGCGAGTTGCCCGACCAGCTTCACCTGTTCCGTATGGCGCAGTGCCTCCAACATCTGCTCGCGCTCGCTGAGATCCGTCAGAATGGCCATGAAGTACTGCGTCGTTCCGTCCGAGGCCTTCACCGGGCTGACGCTTTCCCAGACGAGGAACTCCGATCCGTCCTTGCGGCGATTGACGAATCGTTCGACAAACGGCTGCCCGGCGCGAATCGATTGCCACAGCCGTTCATAAAAATCAGGCGGATGTTTACCGGATTTGAGAATGACAGGACGCTGGCCCAGCGCCTCCTCGCGCGTCCACCCGGTCATCCGCTCCAGAGCCGGATTCCATTCCAGAATCCTGCCGGCCGTGTCGGTCATCATCACACCGTCCTGTGCGGAGAGAAAGAGCCGATGATAGAAATCTATTTGCGTCTCTTCGTGGCGCCGGCGCTCCAACACCGCACCGATGGTGTTCGCCATCGTGCAGAGAAACTCCTGTTCCTTCTGGCTGAATTTGCGAACCCGTTTCGAATGGGCGGTCATCACCCCGTAAACGCGGTCCTCGACCAGCATCGGCACGCACATCCCCGCCACCGCGCCATGTTCCGTGAGCAATTTGGACGCGGAGAACCTGGTTTCCCGCCGAAGGTCATCAACCATGACCGGGATCCGCTCGCGAATGGCGTAGCCGGCTTGAGAATGGGTGCCGCCCTCGATCGTCAACTTGCCGATGAGGTCATTGCGCAACCCGCTCCCCGCCATAATGTAGAGCTGACCATCCGTCTGGCGCGGCACCAGGATCTTGCACAGCTCCACCTCCAACGCGGCCGCCGTTTCCTTCACGGCCTCATTCATCAGTTCCTGAGCCGAGACCCCACTGACACCCAGCGTGCCGATCCGAGCGAGCACCGATTGGAACCGCGCCACTTGTGACGCATCCTGCGAGAGGAGCACTCGTTCAGTCACATCCTCCAGCACCATCAACACGCCGCGCTCACCTCGATACGGGACCACGTTGAACCGGCACGCATAGTGGAGAGGCCGCCCGTCATGGGCCGCCAGTCGGTAGTCCACGCTCTTCCGTGCCCCGAGATCGCGTTGGTTCCACGCAATGGCATCATCGAGCAGGCGTTTTCGTAGCGCATGCTCCTGCCCTTCCGGGGATGGCGAGGCACTTTCCACCAATTCCGCGAATTGAGAATTTTCGAAGATCAGCAGGCCCTTGCAGACGAAGCAGAGCCCCCCGTGAATGCAATCGCTCAGCCAGGCCAGCACCTCCGCGGCGGCGATCTCGGACCGGACCGGCCGGGGGACCTTGGAACGACTACGATGAGAAGAAGTCATCTCAGCCCTGCTCGTCCGGAAGATCACGTGATTGACTCGCACGCTGCTACGCGCGAGTCAGTATACCGAGCAGGCGCGACCCCGTCGAGAGGAGGAAAAAGGCTTCCTCTTCCCTATGAGGCCACGAAATGGTCACGGCGAGTCACGGCCACATCGCTCACGAACATGGCTCCCGAGTGTTTGTGGAACACCGGCCCGAGGCCCGCGAGAATCGGCTCGATCCGCTCCTCAGGAACGACGGTAAACACAATCACCTGACTGCTCGTGTCGTCAAACAACAGGTGGCCTTCGTGGAATCCATGATGGCCTTTCCCCGAGACATTGTTGATGATCGTGTACCCGGTCGCCCCTACCCGGTCCAATAGACTGGTGACGATCTTCAAATGCTCCCCTTCGATCACAATGCGAATCTCTTTCATCGGATGCAGCGTCAGCATACCCCGATCCCTCCCTCCTACAGTTCCGCCTCTCACGATCTCACTTCGTTCCTACCCAAGCGACACCGCTATGGATGCGATGTCGCCGGGTTCTGTCTTTCTCCCAGCCTCGCTGCAACTTCACAGTCCTTCCGGAAAACGGACGGGTCCGGTTGGCCAATGCCATCTGCCGAGAACACCGGACGCCTTTCGGACTTGTTCAACACCGGCTGCCAGCCCTGCATGATGTCATAGTGATAAAACTTCGCTTCGCCCGGTTCACACACGATCAGCGAGACCCATTCGTTGTGGAATAACCGCTCAAGACCTGGATGTCTCGCGATCACCGCCTCGACACGCGTCCTCGGCGCTTCAATCACTGCCAACAATCGCATGGGCTCATGGTACGGCACCGCGCCGTCCAGAACGGTCTGCGCAGGGAGCCCCAATCGAAGGTCGCCGGTGGCGCCACTCATGACTCCGACGCGCCCGACGATATTGTGGTACACCTTGCTCCCGCTTCCGTAGACCTCGTTGTCCACGGTGGAAAAGTAGTGTTCCATGTTGATCCACTGCGCCACGATGAGCGGCGCCGTCATGATCGCTTCCAGCAATTTCCCGGACTCGTCCTGCCGGTAGTCGTAGGAATGAAGAAAAGACCGACCTTCCAGATTTAACGGTCGCGTCAGCTCTCGCCGGCCGATGATGAGTAGATTGTTTTTCGACAGGCCCCACTCCGGACGCACTTGCGCCCAATCCACACTTCTGCGGCTGGCCCTGGTGAGCGGATCTTTCCGTTTCGATGCGCCCGTCGTCCCCTCTAACGCCAAACCTCGCTCCTGTGCCGATTGCGACCCTGCTTCCTGGAGATCATCCAACAGCCGGAGGAGGTCTTTGCGGTGGGTCGCCGGAATATCTTCCAAGTCGACGATCCTGACGTCGTTCCTCGTCGTGTCATGCGCCGCGGCCACGAAATGTGAATCGACCGGGATCTTGATGCCGCGCCCTTCCAACACCTTGCGCACCGCCTGATTATTCGCCATCGCGGCAAAGGCCCGCGCATTCGGTAGTCCGCTGTTCCCTCCGCAGGCGCCGCAATCGAGTGCAGACTCATAGGGATTGTTGTCGGACGTGCTTCCGTGTGAACACATCACGACCAACCTTGCGAATCCTGACGTGAACCCCATGAGACGGAGTGCCGCCTCCACGGCATAGGCCTGCTCGGAGACCGAAAAGCCATGCAAGGTGATGCGCTGGAGGCGGGACGACATGCCGCGCGGCGTGAGGTTCAAATCGCGCCGGTATCGTTCGTACAAGGCATCCGCTTCGGAAGGGGTCAGACCGAGGCTTTTTGCCACCTCGCGACTCTTCTGTTCATCCTGGTTCTCCATCGCGCCAAGCCGGATGGTCTCGATCAAGGTCGGCGTGATATCGGAGCCCAGCGCGGGAAATTCCCGCCGCAGCGCGGCACGGATAGCCGCGCGCTGTTCCACGGCCACCATTTCTTCCGCCTCGTCTCTGGTCAGCTTGTCGATGGTGAGGGTCGTCGCCAACGGCGGCAGCCAGAGCCCCTTGAACCAGGAACTCATGCGTTGGTACCACAGGGGAAACAGCGTCTTGCCAAAAAACGGGACGCTGAAAAACCAGCCCAGTGCTTCGACCATGACGTAGGGCGTGATGACGTTTTCTTTCAGGTCATGCAGGAGGGTGTGGCCGGCATGACTGAGACGCGCAAATAATCGATGCCGACTTGCCGCCGCCCCATGGTAGCTGCGCGGGATTTCTCGGATATGGTTCTTGGGTTTCAGCAACACCGGAGCATGGGTGACCGGATGCTCTTCACCAAACGCCTGATACTTCACCGGAATACCGAAAAACCCGGCCACGCCAAGCGTTTCGTACCCTCCGAGCTGCTCGAGGTGACGTCGAAAGATCTCTGATCGCACATCGATGCAAAAGACCATCTGGGCCAGCGGTCGCGAGCCTCCAGCAGGAGGGGCCTGATCATCCGTAACCCGCAACTGCTCCGCGACGCCGGTCAATTGTGCGACCACATCACGGCGATGGCGGGCTTCCAGGGCTTCCAACCAGCGATGGTTGTGTTGCGCGGGCGGAAACCCGTCCAGCCAGGTCAACACCGTGAGCACGTCTGATGGGGCCGTCTGACTGATGAGTTCGGGGTCGACGCCCATGGCAGTCGCCAGTGCAAGCAACCGCCTCGCATCGCGCTGCATGATTTCTGCGGCACGCCATTCGGCGGTTTGTTCGTATACCTGCCGGCCGATCTCGTTCCACTCTGCCGGCTGAGCGGTCCGATGAAGACGGCTCCATGTCCGCATCTCTCTCTCGACGGACTCAGGCAATCGACCTGCCACCAGTTGACGCCTCAGCCAGTGCGCATGGGGAGCCTGGTCGATGTAGCTGCGAATCGCATCGTACTGCCCCGGGAGGTCTAACAAGCCGTGGCATCGTAACGCGACCAATTCACGCTCATAGAACAATCGCACCGCGAGATATTTCACCAGATCGATCGGATACCGCGCCTGCCAGGGATGATGCTGTTCTTCGGCTCGCCACTTGATATACCCCGTCCAACCGGGAAGCGCCGCCAGGTGCAACGCGAAATAGGACTCCCAGGAAGACTTGGGAATTCCCAAATCCGCAAGGCACTGCAAGACCGCTTCTTCCGGCCGCTCGCCCAAGGCATCGATCTTGGTTGCGGCATCCTGGATCCCGAGCAGCCGCAGGCCGGCATCATACCGAGCCAACCGCTTCCACGCGCGGTAAAACGTCTGCTCCCGTTCCGGCATGACCCAGGAGGCCTCGCCCTCATCAAGGAATACGCCGCACCACTTGATCATCTGCTCGTCGATGTCCGCCGTGACGGACGTACCCAGTGTCCGGTCGCACCACGTCGAGAGGGTTTCGTGAGCCAATACGTTCACGGCTTCCCACGGAACAAGCGGCTCCTCCACTCGAGTACGCGCCTGGGCGAGAGACGTGGTCAGCCAGGCGGTGAGCCGGTCCAGCGGTTTCTCTGCCCCCGCATCAGAACTGGAAGGCGCCGGCGCAGAATCGTCCAGCCCCTGCACCATGGAATGCCGGAGCAGATCCAGATGTGACAACTCCCGTCCCGCAAACAGGACTCGCCGGTCGCTGGCGAGCGGAGCTAACACCTGAGCGATATCCTCGTGACCAATACGACCTTGTGCAAAGTAGCGGCGATAGAGAGCGCCGGCTAGATAGCCTTTTCCGCCCAGCAGTTGCTCTCCCCGCTTGACCGCTTGATCGAAGGGAAGATGCTCCAGACCATGGAGCGGATTGTGATGGATAAACGTGCGCATGGGCCAATAGGCGGCAATGGCCTCTCCTGCCAGTTCCACATGGGACCGCAGCTCCATCCGCTGGGCATCTGTGAATGCGCGTTGTTCGAGTGCCATCCAATAACTCCGTGTACGGCTGCCCGCCCGGGCCGACTAGCGACGAAAAGCCGTTCGACCGATCATGCGCATCAGGTCCTCAACATAGAGACCGTTGAGAAAGGTCACATAGGCGCGCGCGCGTAGCGTTTCGATCCAGGCCGGCATGAGCAGCTTAACCCCTTTGGCCTTGCCGTAGATCATGCCCCAGGCGGCGATGATCAACAGCACCACGCATCCCACCACGAGATCAAAGAACGAGCGATTCCATTCCGCAGCACGCATAAACGCCGCCGCCGTCTCATGTCCGGGGTAGAGAAAATGCGTGAACGCCTCGCCCGCCCACAGATACGTAAGTCCGATCACCGCGAGTGCCCCGAGCATCGTCAGCGACACGGTCCATGAAGCGCCGGTGTGCAGACGATACAGCGTAAACATCGCCTGCGAGGTCGTCACCCACCCGAAGAAGAGAAAGATCACCGCGCCCTGGGCATCCTGGAGCGGAATACTGACGACACCATGCCCGACCAGCAGGATCACCAGCGGCAGCACCAGGGTCGCCGCCAGTCCGGTCGTCCACGTCATCGGCGAGAATGCGCCGGCCTCATCCACCTTCGCGGCCGGCGGCAATTTGAACTCCGTCCGCGCCTTATGGATAACCGACCCTGAATTGAGAAACAGGGTCGCCTTGAAGAGGCCGTGCGCACACAGGTGAAACACGGCCAGAGCGAAAGCGCCCAATCCGCACTCCATGACCATATAGCCCATCTGTCCCATCGTTGAGTAGACGAGGCGGCGCTTCACGCTGGTCTGCGTCAACATCGCGGTGGCGCCGATCAAAGCCGTCACGCCGCCGATGACAAACAACAGGTGCAGCGTCGTCGGGGCAAAACTGAAGAGCGGCGCCAGTCGGTTCACGAGAAAGCCGCCCGCATTCACGATCCCCGCGTGCATCAAGGCTGAAACCGGGGTCGGCGCTTCGATCGTGCCGATCAGCCAGACATGAAACGGGAATTGCGCCGATTTCGTCATGACCGACAGGATCAACAGCAGGGTGGCGATTAACGGTACGTCCAATCCGGCCTTCAGCCCGCTGATCTCGGCTGAGGGCGCTGAAGCGCTCTGCAATTTCGCAAACAGATCTGCCAGATCCAATGTGCCATACGCCCCGTAGAGCAGCACCAGCGCCACCGCAAACGCCGCATCGCCCAGCCCCTGTGTCCAGAATGTCTTCCGTCCCGCCTCCCTGGCGGCGCGGCTTGCCGGGTTACAGACCAACAGCGACGAAAGCAGCCAGGTCACCAGGTGCCAGCACAGGAACATCCAGAGGAGATTCCCGCTGCTGACGAGACTCAGCAATACGGAAGTGAGGGCGCCCAAGAACGAAAAATACCGGATATATCCTGCATCGCCAACCATGTACCGCTCGGAGTACACATGAATGATCAGGCTCACGCAACTGATGAGGACCATCATCACCGCCGCCAAGCGATCGACCAGGATCGTATAAGCGAATGGTCCTGAAGATACGCCAAGAATCGTCAGACGGATCGGCTCGCCATAGAACACGATCACAAACGTCGCCACCGAGGTGAGCGCCGCACACCACAGCGCCCCGATCCCGATGCGTGAAATGCGCTCTCCCAGTTCTCGCCAGAATAGAGCGATGAAGAGCGTGCCTAGCAGGGGCGCAAAAATCGTCAGCAGGGGAACAATCGCTTCCATCACACGAAGATCTCCGACACACACGTAGGTTGCGCAGGGTCATCAGCAAGAACAAGGCCCGGGGAGCAAATACCGCTAAAAAGCGGTGAAATGCAAGAAACTACGGAATCAGCCTCTCACCGGGTTACGACAAAACAAGCTGTCGCCCGAAAGCGCCGTGCATCGACGCACAGCCGTGCATATGCGCACGACGAGCGTACTGAAATCAAGGAAGGGCAGGAACGTCGTGCTGAACCACGAGTCCCAACGTCATTGATAGGAGAGGTGGTCTACAGAGCAACTGCGCTGAGCGGTCCATATGGGGTGAGCTGAGGGTCTCCGGAGGTAGCTCGTCATCTGGCTGCCCGGCAGAGTCTTACTGAGCAGTTGGTTCACGGCATCGTAGTCGAAGCTGATGGTCTCGTTCTTGGGCGTGATTCTCGTGAGCAGGTTGTCGTTACCGTCATAGGTATAGCGCTCGATCTTGCCGAGGGGATCGGTGGTGCTGAGCAGCCGGTTTCGGACAAATCATTCATTCCTGCATCTGGACGCGGACATCTTCTGCAGCTCGGGCGAAGGTTAGATAACATGTGTATGCAGTGTAGGTAAGCACTAGGAGCAGCGGGCCCACGTCAGAAGTCATTTGGATTTCTTCACGTGCATTCAGTTTAACAAGCAGGGCAAATGCAATCTTGCAAAAAGTAAAGAGACAAAACCACCGATATGCATGCAAGAATCTCTTGACCGAGGATGAGCCCACGATCTTGACCAACACCAGCTGATAGCGAAGGTGCCAAAATTTGCCCGAGACGAGAATATTAAGTAACATCGCAAGGGTGACGTAAATTGGGAAAATCCACGGCCTTCTGAGCAAACTCCCGGCAAGGGCAGCACCGACCCTTTGCTCCAAATATACGAATCCGGCAAAGACGACCAGAAATATGCCGAGAACCGTGAGTAATGTATTGGTCGACTCCAGACGATAGAACGTCTTCGTCTTCACAAGCTTCTCGATCAGGTGTTTCATTCGATCCGTCGTATTTCAGCAGAATGTCTTCGTGAGAATTGGGTTCAAATCTTGCGTTCAAACTCTTATTCTCTTATCAGTTAAAACCGCGCCTGAAGCCTGTTTATCTGCCACCGTCATTCACATCCATTCACCGGCCTTGCTCGCATCGCCACATGGAGCATCCTCAGTCACGCCGATTCTTGCCTCACATCGAACACACTATCCCGATCGTGAATATTGCTCAGGCCGGCGACAAGATCTCAGGCGCAAAAGCGCTGCTTCTCATTTCAAGGACTATGGCACTGCAAGGAAGGCTTGTCATCTCGAGGGGACTGCCGGTGAGTTCATTAGCATCATGTAAATAGATGTACCACGCTTCCGAACTGTGATTGCCCCTCCCCGCTTACCCGCAACCTGTATGCACTTCCGCCTGAACCAGTGTGGTGGGTTCCTGGGCGAGATGTGCTTTGGCCTTCTCAAGTTGCGAGACCGCACGGGGGAAGGGTGCGATGCGGATAGCTTGTTCCCACTGCACAATCGCGTCGCGATAGCGGCCCTTGCACATCAGAAACGCGGCATACTCGCCATAGGCGTAGGCATTCTTCGGGTTGAGGCCGATGCCCTCCTTCAGCAGCTGCTCCTGCAAGGCAGCGTTCCCCTCGACTTTCGCCACACTTGTCCGATGCCCCAAGACGAGCATCGAATGGTGTGGGAGTGTCGCCGCATGTTGCGCGCGATCGAAAGCCTGATTGGCCTCAGATGCCTGGCCTTGCTTCTCATGCCAGATGCCTTCGAAATACGGCGGATAAAAGCTGTCGGGGTCGAGCGCTTTCGCGGTGGCAATGTGACGTGCCGCCTCCTCGAACTCTCTTTTCACGATCAGCACCCGCGCCAACTGCGCATGGGCCGCTCCAAGGTTGGGATCCAACGCGACGGCCTGCTGGGCATGGCCAAGCGCTTGCTGGACCGTATCACCCGAAAACGTGTTGAGGTCATACCAGTCACCGATGGTGTAGCCTCCGATCAGGGTACCGAGGGACACAGCCACATAAATGAACGCTTCATTACGGTTCTGGTCGGCGGCCTGGTTGATTTTGGTATAGGCCTCCTGCAGTTGCGTGCGATCAAACACATGCGCTTCCATTTGATAGTAGGCTTGGCGCGCGAGATCCCGGGACGTGGGGGTTCCCGCAGAAGGCCGGTCGTGAATCGTGACGGTATAAGACCAGGCCCCGAGGATGACCAGACTGCACCCGAGCACCCAGGCTAACGATTTCAGCACCATGGCCATCCCCTACCCTTTCCATGCATTCCTATTGAGTCAGAAGACCGCGACAACTCGCTCTTGGATCTTTCCATGAGCGTACCTCCGCAGCAAGCTTTGGGTGAAAAGATGGCGTGGTGGCGGTACCGGTCGATGCAAGCAAGGAGAGCGATCCGGTGGAGCAGAGTCTAAGCGGCAGCAGGAAGCCCTAAGGGAGTGGGAGAACGAGGTCACTTGGTTGAGGGCATCGGTGACGGGCAGCAACTTGCCGTTCTGGTCAGAGGCGATCTGCGTCACCTGTTTGAGGGTTCGATATTTTGATGAAGATCTGACTGATCTTTTCGCAAGTGATGTGATTCACGGCAGCTTATGCTATCGACATGCCCGCTCTCATCTATACTAACAAAAGGGCTGCTCGGAACAATTGCCGGTGCCCAATATTCCAACACTCTGCCCTTTCCTAAATTGCCATTCTCGTTATGAACGCTCTGTGGTTCACCCATCAACTCACGCACCACTTGCTCAGTGTCACCTATTCGAACCTTCTCACACGCCTCAATCATTCTTTGGTGCTCCAATGATCGATCATCACAGCTGATACCCAGCAAGATCCCAAACACCAGGAAACCGAAACATCCTCTTTCCGACCAATTATTCTTCATACTGGCTACTCTCACCCATATCCTAACGTACTTAAAAAGAAACGGAGGGTCAGGTCCTGCAATCAAACTTTCCCTCACTAACACCGCGGCTGAAACGTGTTCCGCTCAACCAGCGCACAGCCTAATTGACCAGCCGGCCATGCCATTCTTGCCGGCAAGCACATTTCTCCTCCGCCCTCACTCACGCCCCTGTGCCTGCCCCAGTCTCCTCGCCACTTGGAGCAGCCTTAGCCGATCCACTTCTGAGTACTTATTGAGCACGCTATCCCGATCGTAAATATCGGTCAAGCCGGCAACAAGATCTGACGCGCGGCAGCCCTCGCCTACCCTGCCGTCCCTTCCATGGCCCTGCACCCTTCAGAGCGCTTCTTGATGTGTTTCGCTCCCTGTGATAGCGTCTACTTAGAAGGCTAGCCTATGCGTTCCATGCACAACAGACTCTGCCGACTCGATCACATGCTGCGCGCATGGGCTGTCCTGTGGCTATTGGCCTTGCCGCTGTTCCATATCCATCCTGAGACGGATCCCCATCATGGCGAAGCCGGTCACATCCACGCGGCTGCCGTGCACACAGTTTTTTCGGCCGATCTTGAGGGCGAATTCGGGGACCATCGCGAGTTCCAGCACCATGCGCCGGACACAGAATCTGGTCCCTCTTTTTCGCTGGAAGGCCCGCATGCCTGGAATGCTGATCCCGAACTAAGCTTCTCGCTGTTGAACGACGCCACCGACCGCAAGGTCGTGAAGCCCCTGCTCACGCATCTGCTGTTCGTCGCCCAACACTTTCTCCCCCTGCCTGAGCACCATGCCCCGGCGGTGGACCAGGCCGATTCGACCGTTGCCTTCCCCCTTCTTGCTGCTGATATTCCTGCGCGCGCGCCGCCCGCTCCCCTCTTCGGCTAACGTCCGCACGTTCCGACACCCATAGCCTGCTCGCACTCGCGCACCGGTTCAGGGCTCTTCTGTTGATCGGTGGGCCTGATTGCGAACGGAGGAGGCTCCCGATGATTGCTCGTCTCGTCATGTCCGTTGTCTGCATGAGCCTGGCCACCGTCCCCTTCGCAGGCGGGACAGTGGCCCGGGCGGAAACGCCTCGGACCGCCGCCTATTCCCTGCCGGATATTCTCGGTCTGGCAGTCCAGCACAATCCTACCTTGGCCGGTGCCGAAGGGTTGATCAAACAAAGTCACGGGCAGCAGATTGCGGCCGGCGCCTATCCGAATCCCTCCATCACCGGCATTGCCGGTCGCGGTGCGATTCGCGACCCGAGTACCGGGACGCACGTCACCGAGCGGACATTCACCGTGGAACAGCCGCTGGAATGGACCGGCAAGCGGCAGGCCCGCCAGGAAGCGGCGGATGCCGGAGTGGCCGGTGCGAATGCCGCATTAGAAGAAACCCGCCTCACAGTGCTTGCCGATGTGAAAGTGGCGTTCTATCACCTGCTTTTCGCCCAGCGTGATGTCGAACTCGCCGCGCAAAACGTTACCAGCGTGGAGGAAGTCCTGCGGACCGTACACGCGCGCGTAGCAGCCGGAGAAGCCACCTCGTTCGACAGCATGAAAGCCAGTGTGGAAGTGCAGAAGGCCAAAAAGGAAGTCGCCCGGGCGAACAACACACTCTTGGTGGCGAAGGCGCGCTTGAATACGCTGACCGCCGGGTCGCTCGGAAAAGATTTTTCGATCCAGGGGGATTTTCAGGCTCCCAAACTGGGCATAAGTGCAGACGTGCTGGCGGGACAGGCCCTGGAACAACATCCGGCCGTTCGCCGCCTCAGCAAATTGGCGGAACAAGCCGAACATACGGTGCGCTTCGAACGCGAAGCGCGAGTGCCCAACATCAGCGTTGTAGGAAGCTATCACCGGGAAGCGGGCGATGAATCACTCACCGCCGGGCTCAGCGTGCCGTTGCCGCTCTGGTATCGACGGCAGGGGGAAATTCAATCCGCCCTCGGGGCACAGCTCCGTGCCGACGCAGAACGCCGGCGCGCGCAGAATGAGTTGGAACAGGCCATCACTCAACATGCGCAGGAGGTCCGGACGGCGCAGGATCAGCTCCAGGTGTTTGAAACCGGTCTGTTGAAACAGGCCGAACAAACCTTGACCGTGGCCCGCACGAGCTTTCGCCACGGCGCCGCCAGCTTGTTGGATGTGTTAGATGCTCAACGCGTGTACCGGCAAACCCAGCTGGAATATGCCCAGGTGCGGGCCGATCTCTCGATTGCGCTGGCCCGGTTGGAACGGGCACTGGGAGCCTCGCTATGAGCCTCCTGGCCTGGTTCGCACCTCAGCAAGGGCCGATGATCGGACGCGGCGCAACGACCGGAATGATCCTGACCATCCTTTCTGTTCTCCCCGGATGCGGAGATCAGGGAGCGGAACCGCCGAAACCGGCCGTGCCCGCCGCGGTAGCGCCGCATGCGACCGTCACCCATGCCATTCACCCTCCGCCGGCAGTCCGGGAGCGTCTGCGCACCGAGCCCGCCGCGCGACGCACCGTTCCGGAATTGGTGACCGCGCCCGGCGAGGTCGCGCTCGACTTGAAGAAGGTCGCCAAGATCACCTCGCGCATCGGCGGACAGGTCGAACACATTCACGTGCAGTTGGGTGACCGGGTCAAGCCGGGCCAACCGCTCGCCGCCATCGGCAGCCTGCAGCTCGATCAGCTCGTGGAAGAATATCTCGTCGGGAAGGCACAGGCCGACGTGGCGGAAAACAGTCTCCGGCGCACCGAGAAACTGCGCACGGACGACATCGTGCCGGAACGAAAACTCATTGAAGACAAGGGGCACTACCTGGAGACGAAGGCGCGCTACCAGCACGTCCGCGAAAAGCTGTTGGCCATGGGCATCTCGAAAGCCGAACTGGCCGGACTCGAACGCGGCGGGCATGAAGAAGGCCATCACTATACGCTAACCTCTCCGATCGCCGGGACGGTGGTGGCGCAGAATGCGGTGCGCGGACAGGGGGTCACACCCGGAGCCGAACTCTTCGAAGTTATTGATACCAGTCGGGTCTGGGTCATTGCCAATCTTCCTATCGAGCAGGCCCGCAAATTCAAAGAGGGCGACCTGGGCACAATCACGCCGAAAGGCGGCGACGTCATCACGGCCCCGCTGACCTATCTGGCGCCGGTGGCCGACGAGACTACGCGCACGATCCACGTCCGCTTCGAGGTGGAGAACCGGCAGGGACAACTGAAGCCGCACGAATATGTGGAAGTGGCCCTCACCCTCTCAGGCGCGCCCGCGGTGGCGGTCCCTGTGTCGGCTCTGACCACCATCGATAAGACGCGAGGGGTTTTCCTCGAAAGCCAAGACGGATACACGTTCGCACCGATTGACGCGGGACGTGAAAGCGGCGGCTGGGTCGAAATTCGAGCAGGCGTGAAGGAAGGCACCCCGGTCGTGACGGAAGGAGTCTTCGATCTGAAAAACGTGCTGCTGAAAGAACAGATCGGATCGGGCGACTGAGGACCCCATGGACCACCTGCTGACATTTTCACTCCGCTATCGATTTTTTACCCTGGTGGCGATCGCCGTCGTCATGGCCACAGGCATCTGGTCTTTCACGAACCTCACCATCGACGCCGTCCCCGACCTCACACCGGTGCAGGTGCAAGTGCTCACCCGCGCTCCGGCCTTGGGTCCGGTGGAAGTCGAACAGTTCGTGACGTTCCCCATCGAGGCGTCCTTGAATGGCTTGCCGGCCTTGCGGGAGCTGCGCTCCGTGTCGCGCTACGGACTCTCCGCCGTGACGGCGATCTTCGACGACCACACCGACATCTATCGGGCCAGACAGTTCGTGACCGAACGGCTGGCGCAGGCCATGGAACGCATCCCCGCCGAGTATGGGCGACCGGTCATGGGCCCGCTGACCACCGGGCTGGGCGAAGTGTATCAATTCACGGTCAAAGGCCCGGGCTACAGCCCCATGGCCTTGAGAACGCTGTTGCAGTGGGACATCGGGATGAAGTTGCGCGCCGTGCCCGGTGTGGTCGAGGTCAATATCTGGGGAGGCGAGCCGCAACAGTTCCACGTGATCGTGGATCCGTCGAAACTGCTCTCCTTCAAGTTGACCATGAAACAGATCTTCGACGCGCTACAACGGAACAATGCCATCGCCGGCGGCGGCTACATCGAACATCAGCGCGAGCAACTGCTCATTCGAGGGGAAGCGCTCGCCACGCAGGTGAGCGACCTGTCCCGGATCGTCGTGGCCCACGGATCGGGCGGCGTACCGGTCTACATTGCCGACCTGGCCGAGGTGAAAGAAGGGTCTGGCCTCCGGATCGGCGCCGCTACCGCCATGGGCGAGGGCGAGACGGTCATCGGAATGGTGCAGATGCTCGCGGGTGAAAACGCGCAACAGGTCGTGACTCGCGTGAAGGCGCGCGTGCAGGAAATCCAGGCAACCCTGCCCTCCGGCGTCACCATCGAACCCTACTACGATCGCACGATTTTTGTCTCCAAGGTCATGACGACCGTGCGCAACAACCTGCTTGAAGGCGGGCTGCTCGTCATCGCCGTACTGTTTCTCTTTCTCGGCGACCTGCGAGCCGGACTGATCGTCGCCTCGGCCATCCCGCTCGCCATGCTGATCGCCTTCACCGGCATGATGCAGGCCGGGCTCTCGGGCAATTTGATGAGCCTGGGCGCCATCGACTTCGGCCTCTTGGTCGATGGCTCCGTGGTCATGATCGACAACATCCTGCGCCGACTGGCGGACAAGCCGGCACGCACTCAGGAGGAGCGACTCGCGACCGTGTTGGCCGCCGGACGGGAAGTCCTGCGTCCCATGACCCTGGCCGTGAGCATCATCATTCTGGTGTATGTGCCGATCCTCGCGCTCACCGGCATCGAGGGCAAGATGTTCCGTCCCATGGCGTTCACCGTGATCATGGCCCTGGCCGGTTCCCTGCTCCTTGCGATCACCGTCACGCCGCTGCTGTCGTTCTGGTTTGTACGGACCGGGAGCGATCAGGAGGAAACCCGGGTCATTCGCACACTCAGAGGCTTCTACGCCCCTTGGGTCAGGGGAGCGGTCGCACGGCCGGTCTGGCCGGTGACGCTCGCGGTGGGTCTGTTTGCCATCAGCCTGGGGGCCGCCACGAGACTCGGCGTCGAGTTTGTGCCGCGACTGGAAGAAGGTGACCTCGCCGTGCAAGTGTGGCGGTTGCCCAGTATCTCGCTGACTGAATCAGTGGCCACTGCACTCGAGATCGAGCGGGTACTCCGCCGCTTTCCCGAAGTCACCCAAGTCGTCACCCGCACCGGCAGCCCCGAAGTGGCGACGGATGTGATGGGGGTCGAGATGTCGGACGTCTTCGTCATTCTCAAACCGCAACGCGACTGGGTCACGGCCGACAACCGCAACGCCTTGATCGAGGCCATGAAGCGGCGCATCGAGGAACAGGTGCCCGGTGTCGGCCTCGGATTTACCCAGCCGATCGAAATGCGGTTCAACGAGTTGATCGCCGGCGTACGATCGGATCTGGCCGTAAAGATTTTCGGCCCCGATCTGGATATCCTCAAACAGCAGGCCGAACGCGCAGCTCGCGCGCTTCAAGGCGTGCCAGGCGCGGCAGACGTCAAGGTCGAACAGGTCGCGGGGTTACCGCTGCTCCGTGTCATCGTCGATCGCGCAGAAATCGCCCGGTACGGGCTCACCGCCGACGAAGTGCTCACGCTCATTCAATCGACCCGGGTGGGAACGGTCGTCGGCACCGTCGTGCAGGGCTCCCGTCGATTCGAGCTGGTCGTGCGGTTGGCAGACCGGGTGTCACAGGATCCGGCGTCGCTGGGCCGGCTGCTGATCCCGACCATGCACGGCGAACTGGTGCCGCTCTCACGCGTGACGAGTATTACCGTGGATTCCGGCCCGGCGCAGGTCAGCCGGGAGCATGTGCAACGACGCATCGTGGTGGAGTGCAATATTCGGGGGCGGGACCTGGGCAGGTTCGTAGCTGACGCCCAACAGGCCGTCGCCCGGGCCATTACACTCCCCGCCGGTTACGAAGTCAGCTGGGGCGGGCAATTCGAACACCTGCAGGAGGCTGCTCGCCGGTTAACCATGGTCGTGCCGGTCACACTGCTGCTGATCCTCGGCATGTTGTCGGTGATCTTCGGCGCGATGCGGCCGGCCCTGCTGATCTTTCTCAATGTGCCGCTGGCCTTGTCCGGCGGCATCCTGGCCCTGTGGCTCCGCGGCTTGCCGCTGAGCATCTCGGCCATCATTGGCTTTATCGCCCTCTTCGGCATTGCGGTCCTCAACGCGGTCGTCTTGGTGAGCCATATCCGCCGGCTGGAAGCGGACGGCGCCTCGACCGGCGAGGCGGTTGTGCAGGGGGCCATGGATCGCCTGAGGCCGGTACTCATGACTGCTCTCGTCGCAAGCCTGGGATTTCTCCCCATGGCCTTGGCCACCAGCATGGGGGCGGAGGTCCAACGCCCGCTAGCCACGGTGGTCATCGGCGGCCTTCTGACATCGACGGCCCTGACATTGCTGGTTATTCCGGCGCTCTATCCCTACTTTGTGCGCGGTGAGACCACAGAGCCGCGGCCCGGGGCCGGAGAGGCAGGAGTCACCGAGTCCGGCTCGTAACCTATTGGCCGATCAGGGCGAGGAGAGCGAGGTTCGAATCCGCAGCGGGTTGTTTCCGACTCTTTTCTGGACAGACTTTCATCCCGGCGGTAAGCTTCCTCTACGAAGCGAAGTGTCTGCGCGCAAGCCAGGGTCCTGCGCAGCGCCGCTCAACCGAAATCTCTAACCGGCTTATTTTCCTGAGGAGTAGTTATGGCGACCATCATGGTGATCGACGACGAACCTTCCATCCGCGGCCTCCTGCGTGAGGTCCTGGAGCGATCAGGCCATAAGGTTGTCGAGGCCAAGGATGGACGCGAAGCGTTGGACCTCTATCAGAAGCATAAAGCCGATTTACTGATCATGGACCTGTTGATGCCGGAAGTTGATGGACTGGAAGCCACGCTGCAGCTGACCCGCGAGTATATGGACACGAAAATCATCGCCATGACCGGTGCTCAGGGAGACCGGAACTTTCTGGATATTGCGCGGTTGTTCGGCGCCCACCGGACGTTTGAAAAGCCGTTCGATCTGAAGGAAATGCTGAAGGCCGTGGAAGCAGAACTGGCCCAGAAGTAACCTCGCGCCCTGGTAATCCGCCGGCTCACCTGACGCACTCGTCGCTCCCTGGAAAAACTACTGGAAACCCTGCCGCTGCTTCTGCAAGAATCCAGCGTGCAGCAGACCCCCACAGCCAGGTTCGCGTGTTTCTAACTCCCACTCGCGCAAGACTTCTCTGGTGTGCCTGGAGCATACTGATCCTACTTGTCGGCATTCTTCCTCTGCATAACTTCGTCGGCCATGCGCATTGGCAGTACATTCGCTGGGTGCCCACGCCGGACCAATTGAGCTCGCCGTCCGTGCTGTTGGATCTCGGCATCGATGCGGTGGCCAACATCATCCTCTTCGTCCCGTTCGGCCTGCTCTATACCCTGCGCGGGTTGGATGGCAAGCCATTCTCCCCTGGCCGCCTCATGTTGATGGCCTTCATCCTCTCCTTCGGCATCGAGTACTACCAGGTCTATTGTCACAATCGCAGCACGTCGCTGCTGGACCTGCTGGATAACGTCCTCGGCGCCTATATCGGCATGCGAGTGGGAGAGATGTATCTCAGGAAGAAAGCGGCGGAAGTGATGGAACCAGCGACGTAACGTTACTGCCAGCCGGTCGGATCATACCCGCGCTCACGCAGACACCGATCCACATAGTTGGTAAACGCCCCGCTCGGCGGCGAGCGTTTGAACAACCCGCGCAAAAACCCAGCCGTCGCACCGCTGGCTGCGCCGACCATGGCCCCACGCCCCGGATGTCCCAGAATCGCTCCGCCCACCGCACCGGCGGCCGATCCGATCGCCCCGCCCGCCACCGTGCCGGTGGCGACCTGCGCGGTTTTCCCTTCGCTGGGAGAAGCCCCGGCTTGCTCGGCCAGGGTCATGCAGTCTTTGATGTCGGATTCGGCCGCATCGGCGCCGACCTGTCGATAGTGATCGTTGGGGTAGAGAATCGGCTTGGGCCCTGCACAACCGGCGAGCAGTAGAGTCACAGCACAGATGAGCATCCTTTGCTTCATGGCTCACAGGTCCTCTGTTCCAAACAAACCACAGCGGACATGGTTGACCGGCCGTGCCAACGGAATTCTGATGCGTGATACGGCTTAAATCCGTCCCCCCAAGTCCTTCCGCTGCAACGTTCGCATCATCACCGAATCGTTATAGGCCACTTCGCTCAAGGCATCCAGAATATGCAGGCCTTTGCTCGCCGCCAATTCTTTGGCCTTGGTGTAGTTCTTCGCGCTGAAACGGGCCACGGCCGGCTGGCCGTTCACGATCTGACAGGCCAGCACTTCCCCGCCGGCGACATCCATAGTGCCGCCCTCCTCCACGAGTTTCTTCGCCTGCGGCACCGTAATCTGGTGCAGCTGCGCAAACTCCTCCAACCCGCCCGTCTCCACGAGACGTCCATCCGGCATGATGCAGAGCCGCTTGAAATGAGGCGACCAGTCTTTGCGGAAGTCGATGAACTTAATATCTCCGCCCTTCGCCACCGCGCGGTCGAGGGTCCGGTAATCGAGGCCGAGATTCTTTTTCGCCAGCTTGTCCTTTAGTTCCTGCGGAAGCGTTCGATAGAACACCTCGGTCGCCGCCTCAATCAGCGGCACCGCACGCGACCGGGCCCATTGCTCCGCCTCGGCAAACTGCATCAGGTCGAGCACCCAGGTCTGTTTCGGCGTGGCGCCGCTCGCATCGATCCGGCAGGCAAACAATCCGCGCGTCAGTAATCCGCCCACTTGGGGATAGACATAGACACCGCCCTCCGCCAGCAACTGCGTCATTTGGTCCAACGGCACATCGTAACTTTCGGCCAGAATTTTCGCATGCGCGGCCAGATTTTCCGGCAACGTCATCGCGCAGGCCGTCACGTTACCCGGTGCATCGAACTCCGAGTAGTCTTCGATCACGTTATACAAAATCGGTGGTTTCGGCTTCTCGATCTTCTTCTTGATCTTAAACATAGTGAGCTCGTTCCTCGTCTCTCGTCGTTCGTCTCTCGTTCAACGCAGGTCCTGCACGATCACTCATGCCGGAGGTGATGATAGGGAGGAAGCGTCATGAGCCGCTGGTCGTCCACCGGTCCACCGATCGTAAAATGATACAGCGACTGGATGGATAGTTCCTTGATGCCGACGACCTCATGCACCGGGTCGTCGAAAAAACAACCGATCCCCGTGCCCCGCACCCCCGCGGCCTCCGCTTCCAAATAGAGCACCTGCCCGAGCAGTCCCGTTTCCCAGAATAGGCGTGGATACCACCAAGCCCCGCCCTGCCGCAAGCGGCCTTCGAATTCCGCCAGCATCCCGAGCGAGAAGGCGCTGTCCCCGGCAATCGCCTGTTGGCAACTGACTTGCGCCGCGAGACGTTGCGCGTTGCCCTGCAACAGCCAGAACAGGGGAAGCTCTTCCGGACAACCGGGCGCCGGGGTCCATTCCAATTCAGGATTCATCGACTGCTGCAGAAACGGCAGCTTGTTCGGGTCACGCGCCAGAATATACAACCCCGCCTCCAGCCCTTCGACGCGATGCACGAACAGCATGAGGTGAATCGCCGGATCCCAGGGTAAGGCATCCCACGGCGTGGGCCGCTGCACTTGCGGTCGCTCCACGCGAGGCATCACCCGCTGCAGGATGTGAAAGAATGTGGCGGCTGAAATAGCGGTGCGGCCATCGAAGGAGACGGCGCTGCGGCGTTGCCTGATGATCGCGCCGGCATCGTACGTCGTTCGTGACGCGTGAAGCGTCCCGGCTTGGACAATGGGCGCCGCGCCAAGCAGAACCGTCGGGTGTTCCAGGCTGGTCTTCCAGGAGGCCTCTGCCACCTGGTCGATGACATCCCAATGCACCCCATGTTCGCGACTCAGCTCATTGGCCTTCCCATGCCATGGCCCCGCAGCCACACCGCTGACAGCCGCCTCGTCCAGAAACAACGGCAGCCCCTGAGGCTCGCGCGATGAATGTGACGAGGCACTCACCTCGGCTTCACCCGGCCAGATCACCGCAAGGCAATCGGGATGTTCCGGCTCTACGCCGCTAAAATCGTCTACGCGATGAGTGCCCAATACTCTCGCGATCTGATTCTGATCGACTCCATCCAAGAGCGCCATCTTCCACCCGAGCGTCGCCGCCGCAATACGCGCCGACCCGATCGCGTGACCGACATCGTGGTTGCAGTAGCGAAACGCCCGCTCGCCGTACTTCCAGGCTTCCCGCCAATGGACAGAGGTAAGACCGAACAGAAACGCTCCTGACGGAAAGGGCGCCAATAGACTCGAGATGGCGGCGGGAGAACAGTCCGCGCGTAATTCCAGCCCATGTTCTCTCGGTGCGTAGTGATAGAGCCCCGGCTTCAGGTTGAGCCCTTCGGCCGACGACAGCAGGACATAGCCTTCTGTCGGATGGAGATTGCCGGACGACGGATTGTTCCGCAGGGCCCACTCCGACTCCCCGGCCTTCTTCCAGGCCGACAGCCCGAGGGCCAGTTCGAAGAACCGTGAGATGGTACGGATGGTCACCGCCTGCGGAGAAACGGCACCTGGGTGATAGATGGCCTGGTAGGACGGCGACCGCGGTTCATCCTCCGGCTTGAGCAACGGCAACCGGACCAACTCGGCTCCGTCGAATCGCCGAAAGGGATTGGGCTGATTCGCCCAATCCAGGTACCCCAGCGACCTCGCATACCGATTGAAATGGTGTTTGGTTCGAACGTGATAGGCGATCACGCGATCGACCGGATCGGTTGAAAGCGGCTCAGCAGAAATAGCAGAAGACGGTTGTTCAGGAGTCATGGCGGCAGTCTAACGAGGCGGAGGAAGGAAAGTAAACGCGCGACGCCTCACCCAAGCAGGCGGGCAATCCCGAAAGCCGCCGCCGCGGCAAGACCGCCGACCAGCACGGTTTGGAACCCGCCGCGCCAAGGCGGCACGCCGGTATACCCGCTCTTGACGTAGCCGAACACAAACAAAGCCACGGGAGTCGACGCCACCGACCACCAGAGCGCGGTCTGGATATCGGCGAACACCATGTAGGGCACCAGCGGAATGAGCCCACCGACGACATAGGACAGCGCAATCGTCCAGGCGCTGATACGCGCGCGTGTGGGATCCGGCTCTTCGAGCCCCAGCTCGAACCGCATCATGAAATCGACCCACTGTGTCGGATTGGCCTGGAGTGTTTCGATCAACGGAGCGATCTGTTCATCCCGCAACCCATAGCCTCGAAAAATCTCGGACACTTCCTCGGCCTCCCGCTCAGGGATATGTTGCGTCTCCCGCAACTCCCGCAAGCGCTCAGACGCGTAATGTTCCAGATCCGTCTTCGCCGCGAGATACCCGCCCAACCCCATGGCAATCGAGCCGGCTGCGATCTCGGCCAGTCCCGCTGTGACCACCAGACCGGATGAGGCTACCGCGCCCGACAATCCGGCCGCCAGCGCGAAGGGCACCGTCAACCCGTCGGCCATGCCGATGACGATATCGCGGACAGTCGCGGTGGCGGTGAAATGTTTTTCAATGTGAGGCGTCGCAGGCATGGGCGCTCTCTTTTCGGGAACGCACCGCCGTTTACGCCTCTTGAATGCGCACGAACTCCCGCGCGCTACGCAAATCTTCCTGCGTGCAGATTTTCAGTTCCAGTAGGAGGTGCTCCAATGCCGCCACCCGTGCGGCGACTTCCGGCAACACCACGTCGATCCGTTCCACGAGATCTTGTAACCGGCGGGTCATCCCGGCCTCACCGCTTTTCGTGGCTGCGCCCTTCCGTTTCTGTCCGACCGACCGATTGCGGCCCGACTGCCGTGGCACTTTCCTTTTGGGTGGCATAGGTCCCTCCTGGTTAGGGTGCTTGTGTACGCGCCTTCGTGGCGCCGGTCAAGCGGAGCCGGTCGAGACGGGCACGCCGATGCGACAGAACATACCTCAAGTGATAGTTAAACCTCATGCGGAGAGTGATCCGGTACCCGCCCGATTCAGGCTTGGACTGGGAATCGTCGCGGGCCGCAAGGACTCCCGCGCAATGTTCAGACTAGAATGACCAAAAGACTATGGTGGAGAGGCGATTTGAATGATGATTCAATCAATGCTTGAGGTTATGGAGGTACCATCAACTAGGTGGGAAAGGCTCCCCGTTCCACTGGTGGAGAGTCATCGGACGGACTTCGGCTTGACGTGATTCAATCCGCCCGCCCCCGTGCTGTCGTTGACGATGGCAGGATAGGTTTGAATGAACTTCAACATGCTTGGCGTGGAGGCATCACCCAACCAATAGGGATTGTTCCGCTGCATGACGGTATAGTTGGCCCTGAGGCCATCACGCACCCGCAGGTAGATCGACTCGTACCGTGGATGGTCAGGGGGTGTGTCGTGACCGTAAGTACTTCGATAATCATCGCCCTGAATCTCAGGCGCCAGAATCACGGTGCCACTCAATCGCGGGTAGTACGTGAGCACTCCCGGTGCACCTGAGGGCGGCTGCGCGATGAGCCCCTTGCTCTTGTTACTGTTCGAACTCCCGAGCCCGATGCCTTCGGCCTGCAGAATCGGCACCATCCCAGCGACATGTTCCCGGCTGTAGTTCAAATCCGGCACCACGCCACTCTGCACAAAGTATTTCTTCATCGCGCGAATCACTGCAAGTTGGCCATCGTACTGCCGTTGCGCACTTCCCCCCTCCTCCGCGAAGGAGGTCACGGGCTCACCGATCGCGGATTCGGTCGTGGAGATCTGTGTCAGGTTCGGGTGCCGATCGATGTGCGCGGCCAGGGCGGCCAGGAAGGCATCCAATCGACGGAGAATCGTCGGATGCCACAACTTAAGATTGTACGCGTACTTGCCGGGCTGATTGCTCATCCGATAGGCCCATAGATAGTCGTACTGGGTGTGAGCCCGGTTTGGATCGGCATTCCAGGCCCGTCCCGCCTGCAGGTCGTTCGGCAGGATTTCCGATGCGCCCCTCTCTCGTTTGAACTCGCGCCATGCCAGCGCGACGATGAGATGCTTGTTTTCCAATGCGGCCAGCCGGGCCAGGATCTGATCGATCTGACTAAAGTCATACCGGCTGGTACCGGTTCGACTATCCCGGGATTCATATCGCCCCCACAACAGGATTACTTTCATGCCGCGCAGCTGAGGGGTGCTTCTTAGCTCCTCGTAAATCGTCTCCATCTGCGCTGGTGAGCGTAATTGCCAATCTTCAATTTTGACGTAAATGCCTGGATGCCATTTATCGCTCGCAACCGATGTGCCGGGAAGGAGCGCCAGAAGTAACATCGACGCACACATCAGCCAGAGCCGGCCCAGGGAATTCCTGCCCGATTGACGCCACAGTGAACGCATGGCGCCCGGCACAACGCCACCGGGGATAGTGGTTCCTGAATGATCAATCGACATGAGTCCCTGCTCCTTGTGTCCTTGTCGTCACACGAGGGAATACTCGCCGCACGACAAATCCTGTCGGTCCCTGGCCATTCTGAATGGAGAACCGGGGCTTGTCTGTAGTCACCACTGGGACAGGAACGATCGCACAGGAAATAGGCGCCCTGGGTGTGGGCGCAGACGTGAAGGGCACGGTCAGCGGGAAATCGACGAGATGGAGGGGAACATCACAAACAGAGGGGGTCTCCGCCGGCGAGTTGCCTCGGACATCGGGCGCATCGCCGGCGGAGAGATCAGGACGCTGCCTAACGTCAGGCGGCCATCGCGACGGGGCTGAACAGTTTCACCGTCTCCTGCAGTTGCTCCTGCGCCTCGTTCAACAAGGCCGGCCGCTCACTGACGTTGAACCGGGTCGACTGCAATGCGGCTTCATGAAACGACACCTCTTGCGGAGCCACGGCCGGATGCAATTCGTTATGGTCCGCAACCACACCGGCGAGGTGCACGATCGACGCATGGAGCGCGTAATCGCCCGCCTCATCCGGACAGAGCTGGTGCCGGATGGCCTGCTCGATTTGGGGCGGCATCCCCCAGGAATGAATCAGTTCCGCGCCCACTTCCGTAAAATCACACCCGAAGTTGGACTGCTCGACTTCGGCAAGCGGGCTGCCAAAGTTGCCGGCTTCGATGAGCGCCGATTGCGCGCGCTCCGGGATAGTTTGATACAACACCAGGTGCCCGATATCTCGCAGCAGGCCCTCGATAAAGAACCGTTCGCTGTCATCGATCCCACAGGCCTTGGCGATCTTGCCGGCCATCAGGGCGCAGAGCACGCTCTTGCGCCAATAGGCCGACAGATCCATGATCTGCACCGTCATGCCGCTAAAGCTGCGGCCGATGGTTGTGGCCGTTACCAGATCGCGGATCGCTTGCATCCCGAGCAGGTTCACCGCGCGGGTCACCGTGTCTACCTGCTTGGGAACTCCATACAACGGGCTGTTTACAATCTTCAGGACGCGGGCGGAAATCGCGGGGTCCATCTTGAGGACCTTTGCCAGGTCTTCCATGGTCGAGTCCGGGTTGTCTACGACGTCGCGAACTCGATAGTAGATCTCAGGGAGGGTAAAGACGTTTGAGCAGGATTGGACGAGTTCTTGCGCCGATGCCATGATAGACGATCCTCCTTGGTGCGCGTTGCGCGTGCGCCCTGCACAGGGGGCCCCGGCTATCTTTATCGGCTGAAGCCTGTCTTTTCTGAAGCACCAGTGGATCCCTGAGCTATACCGACCCCGAGGGCCGGTTGTGATCGTCTTGACTGATCCAGAAATGAGGTGGACAAGCCGTAGGACATTCTGTAATTTCGGACGGCTATCGCTGATAAATGCAGGCGAGTTCACGCACATATCAACGCTTGAGCCACTCTATTTGTTCACCTCATGAGAATTGTCAGCTGGAATTGCAATGGCGCCCTTCGCAAAAAGCTTCCACAGCTTCTCTCTCTCAATGCCGACATCTACATTGTCCAAGAATGCGAAAAGCCGGAAGGGTCCATAGACAGTGCATACAAGACTTGGGCGAAGGGTTCATTGTGGGTTGGTAGTAACAAACACAGGGGGCTGGGAGTATTTTCAAGTGACGCGCCTCTGGTCATGCTCGACTGGGATGGCAACGGACTTGAGTCATTTGTTCCGTTCACCATCGACAACAAGATCACGGCATTGGCGGTTTGGACGCGTCACGCAAATTCGCCGACCTTCCGCTACATCGGTCAATT
>WBZQ01000074.1_pt1 | contig 53558 bp, 50 predicted proteins | sample 5204251 | NCBI WGS metagenome assembly WBZQ01 (sample SAMN12412402, study PRJNA552823) | activated sludge metagenome | isolation source: activated sludge from nitrification reactor of wastewater treatment plant... | place: USA: Virginia | collected 2017-09
CGCGCTCGGCATGACGTTCACCGAGCTGAAGGTGCGCCGCGACCCCAACTGCCCCGCCTGCGGTCCGAACGCGACGCTTGAGTTCACCGACTACGACGCGTGGTGTGCCGGGATCGGCCGCCACCAACCGGTAGGAGCCGCATGACGATCAAGATACCGCCCGTCCTTCGTCCCGCCGTGGGCGGGGAGCGCCAGATCAGCGCGAGCGGCGCCACCGTCGCCGAGGTGCTGGACGCCCTGTACGCCCAGCACCCGTCGGTCAAGACGCAACTGCAGGCGTCTGATGGCAGCCTGCACCGCTTCGTGAACCTCTACCTCAACGACGAGGACCTGCGCACGATGGCCTGGCTCGACACCGAGGTCTCCGACGCCGACACGCTCACCATCCTGCCCGCGATGGCCGGCGGCGCCGGGTGAGCATCGCCCTGCCGCCGGGGTTGGGCGTCGTGGCTGACGTCACGGCGATGATCGGCAACACGCCCCTCGTGGACGTGTCGATGCTCTCGCCCAACCCGCACGTGCGGATGCTGGCGAAGATGGAGAGCGCCAACCCCACCGGCTCCATCAAGGATCGCACCGCGCTGTCGCTGATCCTCGACGCGGAGGAGCGTGGGCTCGTCCGCCCCGGCGACACGATCCTGGAGCCGACCTCCGGCAACACCGGCATCGCGATGGCAATGATCTGCCAGGTGCGCGGCTACAAGCTGGTGGCCGTCATGCCCGACAACGTCACCGCCGAGCGCCGCCAGCTGCTGCGGCTGTTCGGTGCCGAGATCGTCGAGTCGCCCGGTGACCAGGGCTCCAATGGCGCGGTGGTGGTGGCCACCGAGCTCGCTGCCCGGCGCGGCCTCTACATGCCGTTCCAGTACGGCAACCCGGCCAACCCGCGCGCCCACTCCGAGGGCACTGCCGAGGAGATCGTGCGCGACTGCCCCGAGGTCGATGTGCTGGTGGCGGGCCTTGGCACGGGCGGCACCCTGATGGGCTGTTCGGAGCGGTTGAAGCGTCATCGCGCCGACGTGCAGATCGTGGCGTGCGAGCCCATGCAGGGTGAGCCGGTGATGGGGCTGCGCAGCCTGGACGACGGTTTCGTGCCGCCCATCTTCGACATCGCCAAGGTCGATCGCAAGCTGCTGGTGCAGAACAGCGATGCGCTGACCATGACCCGGCGAATGGCCGCCGAGGCCGGGTTGTTCGTGGGCGTCTCCTCGGGCGGGGTGATGCACATCGCGGCGCGCATGGCCGCCCAGATGGATCGGGGCACCGTGGTGGGCATCGTCGCCGACGGCGGCTGGAAGTACCTGTCGGCCGGCATCTGGACCGACGACGTGGACGTGGTGGAGGACCGCCTCGATCGCGGGGTGTTCTGGTAGACGAGGTGCTGACACTGCCCGCCGAGCTCGCCGACGAGCTCGTGGCCCATGCGCGCTCGGAGGTCCCGAACGAGTGCTGCGGCCTGGTGGCCGGCATCGACGGCGTCGCCACTCGGGTCTTTCGTGCGCGCAACACCGAGTCGAGCCCGTTCATGTACGTGATGGATCCGCGCGAGCAGCTGCGGATCATGGACGACATCGACGACGCCGGCTGGAACCTGCTCGCCATCTATCACTCCCACACGCGGTCGGCGGCGTACCCGTCGCGCACCGACGTGGAGCTGGCGTTCTACCCGCAGACGCCGTACATGATCATTTCGCTGCAGGATCAGGACAGGCCGCAGATCCGGGCGTTCATCCTCACGCGCACCGCTGCGGAGGGTGAGCAGATCCGCGAGCTGCCCGTCGAGATCAAGTAGCTCCCGGTGGCTGGACTCCTTGGGCCGCGTGGCGCCGTCTTCTTCGACGGCGACTGCCGCCTGTGCCGCCGGTTGGCGCGGATGATCGATGGTCCGCTGGCTCGGCGTGAGATCAGCACCATGCCGCTGCAGCGCGACGGGGTCACCGACCTGTTCCGGGTCGCGGCCGACGAGGTGGCGGGGCAGCTGCGCATGGTGACGCCGTCGGGTACCCGCGTCTCGGGCGCCGATGCCTTGCTGGCCATCTGCCACGAGCTGCCGGCGCTGCGCCCGCTGACGCTGCTCGCGCGCCTGCCGGGTGCGATGGCGGTGGCGCGCGCGGCGTACCGCCGCGTGGCGCGGGCACGTCGCTGCGCGCTCCCCAGTCGCCACGGCGGCGGGCGCTGATGCCCCCGCACGCCGAACGGCGTGCGGGGGGCGCTCAACTCAGTACGGCGATTCCTTGGGGCTGAGCCCCTCGCCCGTCGGCGCCTCGTCGGCGGCCTTCTTGCGGGTGGTGCGGCGGCGCTTGGGCTTGTCCTCGTCTGCCGCCGGCTCGGCTGCGGCGTCCTCGGTCTCGACCTTCTTGCGCGTGGTGCGGCGCTTCGGAGTTGTCTCCTCGGCGGCGTCCTCGGTCGCCTTGGCGCGCGTGCGGCGCTTGGGTGCGGCCTCCTCGGCGCTCTCGCCCGCAGTGTCGGTGTCGGCCGGCTCGGCCTTCTTGCGCGTGGTGCGCCGCCTCGCCGCCGGCTTGTCCTCCTCCGGCTCCGGTGACGCTTCGGTGTCGGCCGGTGCTGCCTCCGCGGCGATGGTGCCCAGCACCGAACCGCGTCGTACGCGACGGCGGCTGGTGGTCGGCGCCTCGTCGTCCGAGGTCGCGACGCTTGCCTCGACAACGGCGGGAGCCACATCTGCCACGGGCGACTCCGCCTCGGGGGTCGTCTCGTCCACATCGGCGGGGGCACTCGCCCGGCGACGGCGGGTGCGCTTGGGTGCGACCGCGTCTGCCTCGGCCGGCTGTTCGCCGGGCTCGCCGGCCTCGAGATCGGCGGTGTCGGGCTCAGCCACTGCCGACAGCGGCTTGCGGCGGCGACGGGAGCCACGCGACGGCGGCTCATCGGTGGCTGCCGGGGTCGGTTCGGGGTCGGCCAGCAGGTCTTCGTAGGAGAGCGGCTGGTCGAGCGGCGGCATCTCGACCACGGCGTCGCGCTCGGGCACCCGAAACTCGAACACCTCGGCTTCGCCGTCGCCCTCAGCCTCCTCGACGCCCTCCGCCACGGTCTCGCGCGTTCCCTGCTCGCCGTTCTCGCCGCCACGGCGACGGCGGCGACGCCGGCGACCCTCGGGGGTGGGTTCGCTGGAGGAGCGTTCGGCCGAGCGCTCGACGGTGCGTACGGATGCCTCGTCCCCGATCGTCGGCCAGGCGGTTGCGCCGTCGGCCAGCTCCACGAGGTAGGTGCCGCTGCGCGCGTCGGTGACGAGGCGCACGATGCCCTTGGTCTGAGCGTCCTCGAGGAACTTCGAGAAGGTCGAGAACCCGATGTCGTTCTCGCTGAACGCCGGGTCGCGGCGACGCATCGAATCCTTCACGGCGCTGGCCTGCGGGTGTTCGTCGCCCTCGCGGCCACGGGCCTCGAGCGTCTCGCGCAGCAGGCTGAGCGCGTCGGGGCGCTGGCCCTCGGCGTGGCGCGTCTTCGACGTGCTGGCCATGCTGTCGTAGAAGTAGAACTCGTCGCAGTTGGCGATCAGCAGCGTGCTGGCCGAGGCCTCGTCGCGGCCGATGCCGATCACACGCTTGTCGAGCTCGCGCAGCTTGCCGATCAGCGGGGTGAAGTCGCTGTCGCCCGACACGATCACGAAGGTCGAGACGTGCGTGCGGCTGTAGGCGATCTCCATCGCGTCGACGGCCATCTTGATGTCGGCGCGGTTCTTGGCGCCCTCGCGGGCCGACGGCATCTCGATGAGCTCCAGGCCGGCGTTCATCAGCTCGCGGCGGGCGTCGCGGTAGCGGCTCCAGTCCGCGTAGGCGCGCTTCACCACCACGCGCCCCTTCTCGGCCAGTCGGCCGAGCACCAGGTGAATGTCGAACTCGCCGCGGTTGCGTGCACCGGGGCGGGACATGTTTTCAATATCGACCAGCACGGCAAGTGCGTGCTCGGATCCAAATGACACGGAATTCCTCCGAAAGTTTGCGGGTCGCCCGTAGGCGAAGGTCATGCGGCAGAAGCCGAGAATCCTGGCCGCCCGCGGGCAGCCAGCACACGGAGCGTATCAGCCCGCGTCGCCATCACCGTTTTCGGCCACCGCCACGCCCACGATCAGGGGACGCACGATGGCCGGCGCGCCGGGCAGCGCACCACGACGGACGGTGCGGATCGCGAAGCCGGCGGCCCTGATCGACGCCAGCGTGTCACGGTTTGGGTGGCAGCCGCGGGCGCAGGTTCGCCAGACGCCGGCCAGGCGATCCTGGCGCGCTGCGCGGTGCGGGTCGGGCGACCGGACGTGCTCGGCGAACGTCAGGATGCCGCCGGGGCGCAGCACCCGCCGAACCTCGCCCAGCACGGTGACCGGATCGTCCACCGAGCACAGCGTGAGCGTTGCGACCACGCTGTCGAAGCTGGCGTCGGCGAACGGCATCGCCTCCGCCGAGCCCACCACGTGCGTCACCATGACATCGGCGCGCGCGGCGCGGCGGTCGGCCCGGCGTGCGAGCCCCGCATCGGTGTCGAGCAGCGTCACGTGGCGTGCGTCGGTGAGCCACCGGAGGTTGCGGCCGGTTCCCGCGCCGATCTCGAGCACCTCGCCGTGGGCCGCGTTGCCGACCTCGCGGCGCACTGCCCGAAAGCCGCGCCAGTCCAGCCAGCGCATGACCATGTCCAGAGCGACGCCGCTCATGGCGACTTGGCCGTGGAGGTCCCCGACCCGGTTGTGGTGCCTCCCGGCGTGGCGGGTGTGGTGGTCGTGGCGGTGGAGGTGCCCGTGTCGGTCTGGTCCTTCGGCAGGTCGGGCCCGACTTCGACGATCTCGTTCTCGGGGCGGTAGGTCCACGAGAACGACGTGTCGGAGATCACCTCGTCGTCCCTGTAGACCTTGCGCCGGTTGGTGATGGTGAAGCCGACGAAGCCCTTGCCCTGCACGATCTTCTTGGTGCCGGGCGGAAGCTCCGGCTTGAAACGGGTGATCGTCTTGGTCTCGACGATGTTGCTGGGCTCGGTGGCGCTGGTCTCGACGCGGCGCCCAAGCTTCGACGAGTACATCCGGACGGTGATCGCGTTGCGGGCGGTGGTCACGTCGATGAGCACGGCCGCGTCCCAGTTGTTGCGAAACACCAGGTCCGGGGTCCGCCAGGAGACCGTCGCCTCCCGCCCCTTCGGGTAGCGGCTGATGTAGAAGGAGTGCGGCGTGTGGTCGATCAGCTCGAGCCCGCCGAAGTACGCCGCGTTGTAGAGGGTGGTGGCCACCTGGCTCACGCCGCCGCCGATGCTCGGCTTGAGCTCGCCGCCCTCGATCGCCGGCGCTTCGACGAAGCCGCGTGCGGCGGTCCGCTCGCCGAGACGGTCGTTCAGGGAGAAGCGCTCTCCCGGCTGGAGGATCGTGCCGTCGATGACGCGCGCGGCCACACCGATATTCACCACGCGGTTCTGGCAGCAGTCGTACGGCGTCGTGAACTCCGACACCTTCTCGCGGATCTTCAGGGCGCGGGCCTTCTCGGTGGTTCGCTCCGGTTGCTCGTTTACGATCGTGGCCGCGATGGTCGTGGCCTGCGGGTTGGTGCGGATGGCCGACGTGAGGGCGTCGGCGTCGAGCCGGTTGCCGGGGCGTGAGGCGAGGAGGATCGCGCGCGTCGCGCCGAGCCGCCACTTCGCGTTCTGGGGCGCGCGCTCCACGATGCCGAGCGGTTTCGCGAGTGCGGCACGCAACACCTTCGGGTCCAGGTCGGCCAGCAGTTCGTTGCCGCGCGCGGTGAAGGTGAGCGCCTTGGTGACGGTGGCCGGGTTCAGGATGACCGTCGCCTGCCGGTAGGTCACCTCCCGGGGGCGGGCACGCATCTGCTCGGCCAGGTCCTTGGCGCGCTGGGCGGTGGCGTCGGAGATCGCCGGCGTGACCACCCGCACGGGCACCTGCACCTGCGCCGGCAGCTCGCGGGTGCGGGCCACCAGGGTCGCGCGGTCGACGCTGCGTCCCTCGCGCGACTTCACGACCACCAGCTGCGTGCCCTCCTTCACCACGTTGGCCGCGATGGGTCGGCTGCCGAGGTTGCCTTCAGCGGTGTCCACCACGGCGTCGATGGCGTTGCCGCTGATCGCGAAGCGCAGCGGGATGTCCCGCTGCGAGGCGATGCCGAAGCGCGACAGCAGCCGGCCGATGCGGCCCCGCGACGTGCGCGCGGCCTCCAACGCCTCGTCCAGCTGCGCGCCACTCGAGATGGACGATCCCGGCAGCGTGATCGACAGGGACGCATCGTCCGACGATCGGAAGGTGATGTTGCGGCGCAGCCGTTGCGTGATGATCGGCTGCAGCCGGGCGCGTGCGGCCTCCAGGCCGAGGTCGCCCACATCCACCCCACCGATCCGCACGTTCTCGGGAATCCCGTCCGTGCGGACGGAGCTGACGAAGAGCCATCCGAGCACCACGACGGCCAACGCGCCCCCGGCGATGCGGCGGCGCCGGCGAATCACACGCAGGTGCTCCTGGCGGCGCTGCGCGCGGCGCGCGCCGTCGTCGACGGATCGCTGTGATGTTCCGTGGCTACCGCCCGGGGCTTCGGTCAACCGAACGCTCCCCGTCCTTCCGATGTTGTCCGAGACTGCCGGACGCTGTACCTCTCCGATCGGGTACCTATAATGACCGACTCAGTGGACGACGACCAACCTCCGAGTACCAGGGCCCGTGGAGGCCGCCTGTGAGTGTCGCGACGCGCATCGCCGTCGTCGTCGTGCTGGTCCTCGGTACCGCGCTGTTCGTCGCGGCGGAATACGCTCTGGTCACGGCGCGCCGGCCGCGTCTGGAGGAGCGGGCTGAGAAGGGCTCGCGCGCGGCGAAGGCGGCCCTGGGGCTGCTCGACCACCCGGTGCGGCTCATCTCCACGATCCAGATCGCGATCACCCTGTTCGGCATCGCCATCGGTGCCGTCGGCGAGCCGCTGTTCGGCGATCTCTTCAGCAGCCTGCCGCGCACCCTGGCCGTGATCCTCGCGTTCGTGGTGCTGACCTATATCACGGCGGCGTTCGGGGAGCTCGTCCCGAAGGCGATCGCGTTGCAGAAGGCCGAGGGCATCGCCTCGGCGGTGGCGGTGCCGCTCGATGTGCTCACCCGCGTGCTGAAGCCCGTGAACATGGTGATGCAGTGGACAGCCAACGGCGTGCTGAAGGTGTTCGGCATCAAGCCGGCGCCGGCAGGCATGGTGGCCTATACGCGGGAGGACATTCTTCATTCTGTGGCGGCGGCTGAGGATGTCGGCGAGATCGAGGAGGCCGAGGAGGAGATGCTCTACAAGGTCTTCGACTTTGCCGGCAAAGAGGTTCACGAGGTGATGGTGCCGAAACCCCAGATCAACGCGATCGCCTCAAACCTCTCGGCCGAGGAGGTGCTGGCCGCCGTGGTGGACATGCCCAACACGCGCTATCCGGTGTACGGCGAGTCGCTCGACGACATCCGCGGCGTGCTGCACGTGCGCGACCTGTTCAAGGCGGTGAACGCCGGCGGCCACGTGCAGCCCGAAATCGCGATGCTGCTGCGCCCGGCATTCGTGGTGCCCGAGACCAAGGACCTGGCGGCGCTGCTCGCGGACTTCCGTCGCACCAAGCAGCACATGGCCATCGTGGTGGACGAGTACGGGGCCACCCAGGGGCTCGTCACGCTCGAGGACCTCATCGAGGAGATCGTCGGCGAGATCGAGGACGAGTTCGACCTGCCGGACGAGCGGGTGGAGCGCATCGACGCGCACCGGGTCCGCATCGCCGGCACGTTCACGGTGGACGACTTCAACGAGGAGTTCGGCACCGCGCTCGACCATGAGGACTACAACACCGTCGCTGGGTTGGTGTTCCACGCCCTGGGTCGTCAGCCGGTGGTGGGTGACACCGTCACCATGCCGGGCGCGGTCTTCCACGTGCTGGCGATCGACGGCACGCGCATTAACCGGCTCGAGGTGGAGTTGGTGGGCCATCAGGAGCGCGAGCCGACCACCCCGGCGGAGCCCGACCACTAGTGTCCCACTAGATGCTCGGCCGGGCGCTCCGGCTGCTGGGCGAGCGTGCCGGCGCCGGCGCGCCGCTGCGCGTGGGGCTGGTCGGCGCGGGAACCTTCGGCACGATGATCCTCTCGCAGCTTGGCCGCCTCGACGGTGTGCGTGTGGTGGGTGTCGTCGATCGCGACGTGGCGCGCGCCCGGGCGGTGTGCGCGCAGCATGCCGACGGCGTGCCGTGCGGCGACGACCTCGCCGATCTGCTGGCCGCGTCGCCCGAGGTGGTGGTGGAGGCGACGGGCGCTCCGGAGGCGGGCGTGGCGCACGCCGCGGCGGCGATCGCCCACGGCTGCAGCGTGGTGATGGTGAACGTGGAGGCCGACGTGCTGGCCGGGCCGGAGCTGGCGCGGCGGGCCGCGGCCGCCGGCGTGGTCTACTCCCTCGCCTACGGCGACCAGCCGGCGCTCATCTGCGAGCTGGTGGACTGGGCGCGGGCGGCGGGCTTCGCGGTGATGGCCGCCGGCAAGGGCACCAAGTATCTGCCGACCTACCACGCGGCGAACCCCGACACCGTCTGGGGCCACTACGGCTTCAGCGCTCACCAAGTGCGCGACGGCGGCTACAACGCCCGCATGTTCACGTCGTTCCTGGACGGCACCAAGTCGGCCATCGAGATGGCCGCGGTCGCCAACGCCACCGGTCTGCTTCCACCGCCGGACGGGCTCGCATTTCCACCCTGTGGCGTGGCGCGGCTCGCCGAGCGGCTCATCCCGACCAGCGACGGCGGCGTGCTGCCCGGTGCCGGCATGGTTGAGGTGGTCGCCAGCGTCGAGCGTGACGGCACCCCGATCGCCGACGACCTGCGCTGGGGGGTGTACGTGACCTTTGCGGCCGGCAGCGACTTCGTCGCGCGCTGCTTCCGCGACTACGGCATCGTGACCGACCGCACCGGTCGCTTCGGCGCGCTGGTGCGCCCGTCGCACTTCATCGGTCTGGAGACCTCGGTCAGCGTGCTGGCTGCAGGCCTGCTGGGCGAGCCGACCGGTGCCCCGCAGGCGTTCGTGGCCGACGTGGCGGCCGTCGCCAAGCGCGACCTCGCCGCAGGCGAGGCGCTCGACGGGGAGGGTGGCTTCGCCGTGTACGGCAAGCTGGTGCCCGGGGCGACGGCCGTCGCCGGCGATCTGCTGCCCATCGGCCTCGCGCACGGCGTGCGGTTGCGCCGGCCGGTCGCCGCCGGCGCGGCGGTGCGTGCCGGCGATGTGGACGGGCTCACGATCCCCCCGCTGGTCACCGCCGCCCGGGCACCGGCCTCGCACTCCTGACGCTCAGCGTGGACGCGCCGTGGTCTGCTCGCGGGTGATGACGTCGACCCCGGTGGAGGCCGCCTCGGCCGACAGTGCCACGCGGATGCCGGTGGCCGTGGTCGTCGGATGGTCACGGAAGTGCTCATTCAGCAGCCCCACCAGCGCGTCCGCATCGGATGGTTCCCCGGGCAGCTGCACCAGCGCGCGCGCCACCAGGCCGCGGGCGTGCTTGGCCATGTGCGAGACGACCGTCCGCCTGCCCGCCTGCTCGCGCAACACTCTGACGGCGATCGCATCCGGCGGCTGCCACATCGTCGCGTAGGCGGACGAGCGGCAGTCGACGATGAGCCCCGGGCGCAGGGAGGCGAGCGCCGCGTCGATCGGCGTGCGCCACGACGTGCCCACCGGCCCGATGACCGGCAGCGTCACGTCGCCCGAGAGCCGGTAGGCGGGGATGCGGTCGTTCAGGCGCAGCACGCCGAACAGCGCCGAGAACACCAGGATGCGCTGCTGGGCGCGCCGCCGGGCGGCCGCGTCGAGGCCGGCCAGGTCCAGCGCGTCGTACAGCACCCCCGTGTAGACGTCGCGGGCCGGCGCGGTCGGCGCGGTGGTGAGCACGGTGTTGTCCCAGGCGGCGTGGGCCATGCCGGGCGGCAGCTTGAGGACGCGCGTCGCATCGTCGCGCGCGCTCGCCGCCATCAGCGCGTCGATGACGCGACGGCGGTGATCGGTGAGCGTCGGGAACGCCAGGCGCGCGAGGTCGAGCGGAGCCCCCCGTTCGGCCTGCCACTTGCCCTCGGACGGTGGGAGCAGAATCCGCATCGCGACCCATGATGCCCTGCGTGGCGACGCACGGGCCGCGAGTGACGGCGTGCGCGTTCGCTATGGTCGCCCAATGGCATCGAACCTTGCGTGCATCGGGCTCGACGTCGCATCGCGCGAGGAGTTCGACAACCTCATCGACGCGATCCTGCCGCAGGCGGTCAGCATCGGGCGGTCCGGACGCACCGAGGTGCTGCGTTGGGAGGACGCGAGCGGCGCGCGGATCGTGCTGGAGGTGCGCGGCGACGCCGTCGAGGGCGTCATCCCGTCGTACGCGGCCCTGCCCGGCGCCTGGCTCAACGACGTGGAGCGCGTGAGCGACGATGTGGCCATTGCGGCGGTGGTCGACGAGCAGGACGAGCAGCTCACGCAGATCGCGCTGGAGATCGAGGAGCGCCGCCTGATCCTGCCGCGCCACGGTGCGATCGCCGGCGAGGCCAGCCTGGTCGCGCTGGGCGTCGGCGTGGAGGTGTTCGAGAACGACGAGGAGTTCGCCGCGTCGCCGTCGAGCCTGCTGCACGGCGACGCTGAGCACACGCCGGAGCCGCCGCCTCACGTGGTGGAGTTCGGTATGCCCTGGCCGCCGCGGATGGCCGCCGAGTCGCTCATCTCCTACGGGGTCTTCGCCGAGCCGCACGAGGTGGACGCGGTGGCGCGCCTGTACGGCGCCGTGCTTGGCGCCTCCACACGCACCGTGGCGTCGACGGGGCAGTCGTTCCATGCGGTGCGGGTGCGCACGCTGGGCTTCGAACTGGAGCTGTGCGTGCCGGTGTCGGCGCATCCGAACCTGCCGCGCACCGGCCAGGTGATCGGCGGCATGGTCTTCCTGGTGGCGTCGCTGTCCGGGGTGCAGCGGCCGAAGCGGCACCGGCTCCACCTGCCCGGCCGATGAGCCCGCCTGTGGACGTTGCGCGCGACGAGCACTTCATGCGGCTCGCGCTGGCCGAGGCCGAGGCGGCGGCCGCACATGACGACGTGCCGATCGGCGCGGTGGTGGTGCGCGACGGCGAGGTGATCGGTTCGGCCGGCAACGAGCGCGAGCTGCGCGCCGACCCGACGGCCCACGCCGAGTGCCTGGCGCTGCGCGCAGCGGCCCTCACGCTGCGCGGCTGGCGGCTCATCGGCGCGGAGCTCTACTGCACGCTCGAGCCCTGCCCGATGTGTGCCGGCGCGATCCAGCAGGCGCGCATCGCCCGGGTGATCTACGGCGCGCCCGACCGCAAGATCGGCGCGGCCGGCACGGTGATCGACGTGCTGCGCAGCCCAAGCCTGCTGACGCGCGTGGAGGTTACCGCCGGTGTGCTGGCCGGCGAGTCGCAGGCGCTGCTCCAGCGCTTCTTCGCCGAGCGCCGTGCCGTGCCGGATCTGTGAGGCGGGCCGGACGTCACCGCTTGGGCGTGTCCGGGCGTGCGCGCGGCGGGTCGCGCGTTAGGGTGCCCGCGTGACCACTCGCCCGCACCCTTCCACCGTTGCCCTGATCGGCGTGATCGACCTGCTGATGCTGATCCTGTTCGCGGCCATCGGTCGCCGTTCGCACGACGAGGGCACTCCGCTGCTGGGCACTCTGGAGGTGGCCGCGCCCTTCCTGATCGCCTACGTCGTCTGCGCCGCGGCGACCGGACTGTGGCGCGCCCCGTACTCCCTGCGCCGCGCAGCCCTGACCTGGGCTCCGACGGTCGCGCTGGGCATGGTGCTGCGTCGCACGCTGTTCGACCGGGGTACCGCGACCTCGTTCATGGTGGTCGCGTTCATCGCCACGGCGGTCCTGCTGCTCGGCTGGCGTCTGATCGCCTGGTTCGTGCGCCGTCCCGTGCCCGCCGAGTAGGACGGCGCGCGAACCTTTCCCTGCGCGTGGTCGCGGTGGCTCTGGGTTCGGCTGGACCGCTCCGCCTGGGTGCGCCCGCCAGACGGTGCATTCGTGTTCGTTGGATTGGCCTGATCGGGGGAGGACGAATGCCGAGCGGCGATGAGATTCGAGAGCGTCAGCGGGAGACGTGGGCGGGGCTTGCCCCCGGCTGGGAGAAGTGGGACGCGGTCATCATGGACCAGCTGGGCCCGGTGGGCACGGCGATGGTCGAGCGACTCGACATTGCCGGCCGGCAACGGCATCTCGACATCGCCTCAGGCACGGGCGAGCCGGGCCTCAGCGTCGCCAGGCTCATGCCCGGTGGACACGTGGTCCTCACCGACCTTGCCCCTGAGATGCTCGCGATCGCCACGCGGCGGGCGAGCGCGCAGGGAATCACCAATCTCGAGACCAGGGTGTGCAGCGCCGATGACCTGCCGTTCGACGACGATACGTTCGACAGCATCTCCGTGCGGTTCGGCTACATGTTCTTCCCCGATGTCGCCAAGGCGACCGCCGAATTCGTCCGTGTGCTCAGGCCTGGAGGGCGCCTCTGCTCGTCGGTGTGGGCCGCGCCGGAGGAGAACCCGTGGACGACGATCGCTGTGCAGGCGATCGCGAAGGAGGCGGTGCTGGCACCGGCCGATCCAGGCGGGCCAGGCATGTTCCGTTGCGCTGCCCCGAGATATGTCAGCGACCTCTATCGGGCGGCGGGGCTTCACGACATCGCAGAGTGGGACGTCGATGTTCAGTTGGTGACGCGCTCGCCCGCCGAGTACTGGGAGATGATCAGCGAACACGTCTCACTTGCGGTCGCGGCGCTCTCCCGGGTCGACGAACCGGCGCGGAGGCGCATCGCCAATGCCGTCATCGCCCAGATCGCCACCTACGAAGCCGACGGCAGGGTGAGCGTTCCAGGCGTGGCCCGCTGCATCATCGGCACGACGTAGCACGCGGTCGCTCTGCGGAGCCGACATCCGGGGGGCGCCCGGGGCCGGGACGTGGCAGTACCGGCACCCTCACACCCTCGAAGGTTGCCGGCACATTCCGCCACCGACGGAGAGAGAGGGATTTGAACCCTCGAAGCGAGAGATCCCGCTTACGCGATTTCCAGTCGCGCTCCTTCGACCGCTCGGACACCTCTCCAGGCGTGAAGATCGTAGCGGACCAGTCCTCCCATCACCCCGGTCTACGCTCTCGCAATCGCCGGCAACGTCGGCGCGATGGTCGTCGGTGTGGTTACCCCGCATCAGGTCCTGGGACTCGTCGCGAGGCGGCGCTCCGCGCGACTGCTCGTCAGCCGGGGATGCGACGAGCGGCTGAGGCAGCGGGTCGTGGCGGCCGAAGTTGCCCCGTCTGGACACGTCTGACAGAGTCGCCGGGATGTCGCGCCACCGACACGCAGTACGAGCGCTCATCCTCACGGTGTGCGCCGTCCTCGGCCCGGTGGCGGCGACCGCGGGAGCGGTGCGGAGCCCGCAGCCTGGCATCGACCCGTCGAAGGAGCCGCTTGTCGCCGCCTTCTCGTGCTACTCGTCGGCGCCGGGCGACGGGTTCGCGACCCCGGGCTTCGTGCTCGAGATCCTGCCTGGCCGCCGGTACCGCATCCCCCAGGGCGAGGGGACGTTCACCGTCGCTACCTCGGAGCGCGTGCAGACCGTGACCTTCCGGACCGGCCCGCTCGTGTACTACATCCCCACGACGGTGTTCTTCAACGACCTCGGTCAGAACCTCACCCAGATCACGCCCGGCGGCACCGGCCCCGACTTCAACTGCTACCAGCAGGGACCTCGCAACGAGGCTGTTCGGCGGGAGTTCGCGGCCAAGGACCCGCAGCCCGGGAACTACCCATGTGTGAACGAGAAGACCGGCGCCGCCGCCGGATCGATCGACATCCTCCCGGGGCACCGCTACGCGGTCGGTGCCGACCAGGGAACGTTCACGGTCGACCTTCTCAGCGACCCGACCCGTCGGTGGTCGAACATCGACTTCAAATCCGGACCGCTCACCGACGTCGTGTCGACCTACCTTGCCGACATCACCACCGGCGTGCGCAACCTCAGCGTTGGGCTGAGCCCGTCGTTCGACTGCGCCGTCGTGGTGGCTCCAACGCCGAGCTCGCGCTACGGGGCCGCGAAGACGCCGAAGCGACCGCGGCTGGGCAAGAAGGCCGCCATCGACGGCCTCTACGCGGCCTGGCAGGTGGATGTGACGGGCATCTGCGGCGGCCTGTGCTGGACGTTCTACACCTTCACCCCCAACGGCTGGGTCTACACCCGCGAGCCCGAGGTCGGCCGCGGCGACGCCGCCTGCGCCAAGACCTACGCCAACGGCCTCACCGTCTGCCAGCGCTACCGAGTGAAGGGGCGGACGATTCGCATCGGCGACGACCCGCCGGTCAGCTTTGCCCGCGGCAAGAACCTGGTGCGGATCAACGGGACCACGTTCCGGCTCGTGGCGCCGTTCGCACGCGGCCGGCGTCTGACCGGGGCGTACCGGTCGCAGACGATCCTCCAACCGCTCCCCGGCGTGAGCGGCGTCGCGTCGTTCACGACCTACACGTTCACCCCCGCCGGTCGGTTCGCGCGCGACGGCGTCGCCGGTGCGTTCTTCAACCCGCCGGCCGGACAGCCCGGAGCGTCGGTCGCCGTCGCATCCCAGAACGGCAACGCCGGGTCGTACCGCATCGTGCCGGGCACGAACACCATCGAACTGCGATTCGACAACAGGGTTGTGAGGCGGGTGTTCGCGTTCATCCCCGTGAACTCGGGACGGTTCCCGCGTCCGAAGATGATGCACTTCGCGGGCACCGACTACCTGCCGCAGTAGCGCTCGCCGTGAGTCGATCCGCCGCTGCGGCCCGAGGACGTGACGCGCGCGTCCGCCACGATACGACCGACCCGTGGGCGCGATCGGCACGGCTCGCAGCGGCCGGGCCGGATGAAGGCGCTGAACGTCCCGGTGCCCGCCGCGGCGGAAGCGGTTCGCAAGGACACGCGCGCACCTGAAGCCGTGCCGGTCTGCGCATGCGATCTGCCGGTGGCGTCCTGCTAATCTCGCCCGCGGAGAGGTGGCAGAGCGGTCGAATGCGGCGGTCTCGAAAACCGTTTCGGGCTTTTGGGTCCGACGGGGGTTCAAATCCCCCCCTCTCCGTTCAGGGCCGGGCGCGGCCGGCCAGTCGTCCGGATGCCGTCGTGGTTGCCGGCAGCATCGAGTCAGGAGCGCCTTGCACCCGGCGTAAGTCGATCGCCGACCCGTAGAGGCGCTGGTGAAGGTTCATGCTCGCGGTCTCGAAGCCGGCGGCCTGATTGACCGTCGTTGCGATGGTGATCCCGCTGGCAGGGCAGTGGGTGACGTTGGTTCCCCAGAAGCCCTGATGCCCGTAACAGACCTCCGTGCCGAGTCGGAGCCTGAAGAGGCCCATGCCGACGTCGCGCCCGCCGGGTGCGGACGACCCCCGCATGAGTGCAACAGACGCCGGCGTGAGGATGCGCCCCCCATGCAGGGCCCGCATGAATCGGACGAGGTCGTCCAGCGTCGAGACGAGTCCTCCTCCGCCATAGAGGTCGAACGACGGGTCGAATCCGAACGTGTCCCGATCGTCCAGGTACTGGTGCGCCCGTGGCAGATGGTCGCCGCGCGGATTCTCCAGGGACTCCAGGTAGGTGTGGGCGAGGCCGATTCGCGTGAACCGGAGCAGAACGCGAAGCGCGTGCGCCAGCGACATCCTGGAAGTGCGCTCGAGGATCTCGCCGAGCAGTACGTAGCCGGTGTCCGAGTAGTGAAACGCCCGTCCCGGAACGGACAGCGGTCGCCCTGACCGTATCGCGAACCCGACCTGTTCGTCACGCGTCCAACGATGCGAAGGGCTCGCGGCCACCACCGTTTGGTACAGGGGATGCGAGGCGAAGTCGGCGATGCCGCTGGTGTGCTGGAGCAGCATGCGGACCGTGATCATGCGTGGGTCGTATCCGCCGGCGCGAAGCAGTGAGACCGACCGGCGACCGAGTCGACGCCCGATGGGGTCGTCCAGCCGGAGGCGGTGCGTCTCGGCGAGACGAAGAACCGCAGCCGCCACGAAGGTCTTGGTCACGCTCGCGATCCGAAACGGCGAGCGCGGGGTGAGCGGCGTCGCACCGGCACGGTCGGCCAGGCCGACGGCGTCGGACCACGAGACACCGGGAGCGCGCACCACCATGGCGACACCCGGAAAGGTCGGATTTGACTGCCATGTCTCCCGCACCGCGACGTGCGCCGCCGCTGATATCGGGCTGGTGTTGGCAGAGGAATGCGATGGGAGGTGACGGTTGCCAGATCGGGCGGCCATCCCCACCAGGGCCACTCCCGCCCCGACGGTGAGCGCGAGTGCCAGGGGGGCGCGCCATGTACGACGTGGTTGCAAGGCATCTCCTTCCGAGAGATCGGGATGGGCGGTGGTCAGGAGGTCTGCGGGACGTCGTGGCCCGTTGTCCGCGTGAGCAGGGCGGCCGCACCGGCGAGAGCGATGGCGTTTGGCAGCCACAGCATGAGCGCGGTCGCAAACCCCGTCAGTGCGCAGGCGATCAGAACGACACGTGCGTGGCGGGCGCCCACGAACGCAAGCACCGCACCGGAGAACGCAACGCCGACGTTCAGCAGCGTCAGGCAGCCTGCGATGCCTGCGATTGCATGGAGTGCGGCCGATCCATCGGCGTCGATCGAAAAGACGTCGATGAGCCCGGCAAAGTCGAGCTGGGCGAGGCCGAGGGGGATGCCCCCAAGCGCACCAAGGATGGCGAGCCCTCCCGCGGCCGCGTTGCGCGCGTCAACGTCGAGGTGTGCAGAGTCGAATGAGGGAGTCATGAACCCAGTCTGCGCCGGTTCGCGCGGGTCTCACACCCGGCCAGCGGTCGTCCCGGCTACCGGGTAGCGGTACACCCGCCGTCGTCAGCGACGCTCGAGGTAACGCAGCACCGCGAGCACGCGGCGATGATCGTCCGGACCGGACGGGATCTGCAGCTTGCCCATCACGCTCTTGACATGCTTCTCGACCGTGTGTTCGGTGATCCACAGCCGCTCACCAATCGCCCGATTCGTGCGGCCCTCGGCCACCTGTGCCAGGACCTCACGTTCACGGATCGTGAGATCGCCCAGCGGGTCGTCGGGCCTGCCCGGCCGTCCGACGAGCTCGGCCACGATCAGGGGGTCGAGGACCGAGCCCCCGCCAGCGATCCGGATGACCGCGTCCGTCAGTTCAGCAAGATGTGCCACGCGTTCCTTAAGCAGATACCCGACGCGATCCGATCCGCCCTGAAGCAGTTCGACGGCGAACAGGGGCTCGACATACTGCGAGAGGACGAGGACACCCACATCCGGATGGTCGTGTCGAATCGCGATGGCCGCGCGAATCCCCTCGTCCGTGTGGGTCGGAGGCATGCGGATGTCGACGACGGCAACGTCGGGCGGTACCTGTGCGACCGCCTGGAGCAGGGCCTCACCGTCGCCCACCTGGGCGATGACCTCGTGCCCCGCCTCGGTCAGCAGTCGCGCCAACCCTTCACGGACGAGGACGGCGTCATCGGCGAGCACTAGGCGCACGGCACCCACGCCTCCAGTCGGGTTCCCCGCACCGGGGCGGGCCCCACCGCGAAGTGGCCGCCGAGGGCTCCCAACCTGTCTGCCAGGCCACGTAGTCCGAACCCGGAGGGGTCGGCGCCCCCACGGCCGTCGTCCTCGATACTGAGCAGCAGGCCGTGGCCAGCGGGTCCAAGGGCGATCTCCACGTTCGACGCGTGCGCATGCTTCGCCGCATTGGCCAGCCCTTCGCTCAGCACGAAGAACAGGGCCGCCTCCGCGCTCGGCGCGATCGGTGGCAGCCCCTCGGCAACCGTGATGTGGTTGCGAACCGGCGCCCGCCGACACAGGTCGCGCAGTGCGGCCTCCAGACCGCGCTCCCGCAGCAGCGGCGGGAGCAGCCCGCGGCACAGTTGGCGCAGCTCGCCGAGTGCCCGTTCCAACGCGGCCTGCGCCTCACCAAGCAGATCGGCGACGGCCCCGCCGGAGCGTTCCCGTGCCCGTGCGAGGCCGAGCGTCATCGCAACCGAGATCAACTGCTGCTGCGCTCCGTCATGCAGGTCCCGCTCCAGGCGGCGTCGCTCGCTGTCGGTGGCCTCGACGAGACGTGCGCGTGAGGCCTCGAGCTCGCGCGCACGGGCGCGTAGCTCGGCCTCCAAGCGCTCGTTGTCGAGACGGAGAGCCACGACGGCGCTGACCGATTCCACGAGCTCACGTCGCTCGCGCAGCGCGGGGTCGTGAACGAGGGCGGCGATCCGCCGGCCATCACGCTCGATCATGGTGACCCCGTCGGCCGCGGCCGACGCGAGTTCGATCGCCTGGCCGTCTCGCTGAGCGAACTGCTTGCGATCATCGAGCCAGTACCCCACTCGGAGGGTCGGGTCGCGCAGCGTCCGAGACAGCAACTGCTGGAGGTCCGGCATCGGCTGGGCCGCGCCCAGCTCGACGACCAACGACGCCACGGTCGCACGGTCGAGCCGGCGGCGAAGCAGCACGACAACGACTGCAATCGGCAGGAGCGCGAGCGTCGCAGCGACGCCGAAGTCGGCGGCGTCGCCCAGCGGTGCGCCGATCAGGTCGTTGACGACGGATGCCGTCAGTGCGGCAAGGAGGAGCGCGCCGGCCCAAAGGACGGGTGCCGCCTGCCTGCGGCGTACCGGGGTCGCGGTGCGCCATCGCCGAACAACGATCGCGATCGTCACGAGGGAGAGGACGACGCCGAGACCGCGCTGAATCGCGAGGATCGCGTCCGCCAGCCGGGAGGAGTTCCACACCTGGAAGGCGTTCGGACCGCACCCGCCGCACGGCTTGCGGGCGACGAGGAGCCACGCCCACTCCACGATCGTGGCCAGCAGCACCGCGGCTGCGACGAGGGCTTGGTCTCGACGCGAACCGAGGCGGCCGGTCGGAAAGGCGAGCACCAACCAGACGAATCCGACCAGGTAGACATTCTCAACCGCGATGCCCAGCGTGGCAACGAGCGACGACCCGGCGTACTGCAGGAAAGTCGCCAGCCAGGCGAAGCCGATCGCGATCAGCACCAGGCCGATCCGGCGCTCGAGGCGCAGCCGCTGTGCCACCAGACCCCCGGCAATCAACGACCAGCCGACGAGGCACCCGATGAGTCCGGTGGCCAGCGGTGCCGGGCCGCGTGATCCCTGCACGGCGAGGGTGACCGCCGCGGCGCCGGCGGCGACCCCGGTGAGGGAAACGGTCAGCATTCCCCACGGCAAGCGGTTCACGGGTCAATCCTCCCTCATCCACCCTGTGGTGGGGAATACCGGGAGGTGGGAATCTGCGCAGCGCCCCGCGCCCGGCCAGCATCGCACCGGCGTCGCCGGTTGCCGCCCTGCGTCGACACGGCTGGTCAGGGCGGCGGGCGCCGCCCCGACCGAGCGATCGTGTCGAGTTACGCAGGCACCGCCGTCACCACGATGTTGTCGCGGTAGTGGCCGATGCTGCGGTTGAACGGTCCGCCGCAGGTGACGAGCACCAGCTTGCGCGCGCCGCGCTGGGTGAAGATGGTCGCCGGCAGCGACGCCTTCAGGATGCGCTGCACCTTGGTCACCCGGTAGGTGCGGACGGTGCCGTCCGCCGTGGTGACCCGTACCTTCATGCCGGCCTTGGCGCTCTTCAGGCGGTTGAAGGAACCGGCGCCCTGCTTGGCGCTGTCGACGTGGCCGGCGATCAGCGTGGTGCCGTTGGCGTCGCCGGGGGCCGCGCCGTCACGCCACCAGCCCAGCCGGCGGACGTTCGACGGGACGGCCAGCGCACCGTCGGCGAGGCCGATCCCGGCGGCCGACACCGGGGCGTTGATGTTGAGCGCCGCGATCTGCACCTGGCTCGGGGCCGACGAGGTGGTGCGACCGCCGAGGTCGGTGGGGGTCGGGTCGCCCGGGCCGGTGAGGATGAGCGGTCGGACGAGCACCGACTCCAGCGCACGGCCGCAGGGGTTGATGACCTCGGGCACGAGGCCCGACGGCACGAGCCGCTCCTGATAGCTGTAGAACCCGACCTTCGGCAGCCGCACCGCCGCCGACCTGTAGGTGCCGTCCCCGGGAACCGCGACCGTGCCGGTCCACACCGGAGTGCCGGTGCAGGTGATGGCGGTGCGCGATGCAAACGGCCCGTAGAGCTTCAGCTCGACCGTGGCGGGCGTCTGGCCGAGCCCGGACACCACGACCGTGTCGGACAGCGACTGGCCGGGGCGGATCGACTCGGTGGTCTGGGTGTACACCGTCGGCTTGGGCGTCGAGAGGGTGGTCTCGGCAGCCTCGCCACAGGTGGTGGCCGCCGCGTCGTTGGCCGGACCGCCCGCCAGCGACTCGCGATAGACGAAGTAGCCGCTCTTGGTGATGGTGATCGGCTCGGTGGTGTAGGTGCCGTCGCCGGTTGCCGTGAACGTCTGGGTCGCGAACGGCGTGCCCGAGCAGCTCATGGCTGCCGTCGTGTCGTACGGGCCCCACAGCTCCACCTGCACCGTGGCCGGCACCACCGGCCCGAGGCCGTTGACGATGACCTTGTCGGTGATCTGGGATCCGGGGCTCGTCGACTGGCTGCTGACCGCCGTGGTGACGGTCGGGGTGCCGATCACGATCGCCGTCTCGGCGACGTCGGCGCAGGTGGTGGTCACCGGCTTGACCGTCTCGCTGCCCTCGATCGACTCGTGGTAGGTGTAGTAGCCGGGTGTGGTGAGCGTGGCCGGGGCCGTGAGCTGCTCACCGTCGGCGGCGAACGCCAGCGTGCCGCTCCAGGCGATCGGTGCGTCGCACTTGATCGCCTCGCGGGTGCCGAACGGCCCGTAGAGCACGGCCTTGACGGTGACGGGCTGGCCCGCGAGCCCTTCCACCTTCACGCGGTCCTGCAGCGTGCCGCCGGGACGCAGGGTCGGCGACTGCACCACGGTGGTCACCCGTGGCTGCGCCCGCACCCTGAAGCGCTCGGATTGCTCGTCGCACGACGTGGTGATGGCGGTGAGGCCGTCATCACCCCCGAAGCTCAGCTGGTACTGGTACCACCCGGGCACGGTCGGGGCGAACGGCTGCGACCTGGTGACGCCGGTGCCGGCATTCACCGTGCTCTCGCTCACCGGAGCGCCGGCGCAGCTGATGGCGGCCGGGTTCGCGAAGGGGCCGAAGAGCTTGACGGTGATCGCGCGGGTCGAGCCGGCCGGCACGCCGCCGACGGTGATCTCGTCGCGGTTCTGCTCGCCCACGAGCATGTCGTTGGGCGTCGCCTTGGTCGCGATCTGGATTGCGCCTTTCGCGACCGTGGCGCCGGCGGTGGCCGACACCGTCTGGGAGGCGGCCGCGGCCATGCGCTGGGCGTTCTGTGCGGCCGGTGAGGTGGTGGCCTTGTAGATGCGCGGCAGGTTGGCGGCGAGCTTGTCGGTGGTGGCGAACACGCTCAGCCCGGCGATGGACGTGGGCGTGAAGGTCACCGAACCCACGCCGGAGCTGTTGGTGCGCACCGCGGCAGGTATGCCGCTCGCGCCCTGCGACGCCAGCGCGATCGGGATGCCCGGCACGGCGTTGCCGGTGGCCGAGATCACGCGCACCTGCGCCGTGGCGCTCTTGCCGATGGTGAGGTTGGCGGGCATCGTCAGCTTGATGGAGTACGGGCCGCGGTACTTGCCGGCGCTCGTTGCGATGCGGTTGTAGATGCGCAGCACCGTCGGGTTGTTCAGCGCGCGCGGGTCGACCTCACCCGGGGCCGCGTCGCCCATCAGGCTGTGCACGTAGAGCATCGTGGCGGCCTGCTGGTTCTTGTTGTTGCTGCGCCCGAAGGTCCAGATGGCGTAGTTCATGCGCGCCTGGTTGGCCGCGGAGATGAGCTTGCCGTTGGTGTTCTTCAGCCCGGCGTTCGGCACCAGCTTGTAGTCGTAGTCGGCCGACGGGTACCACCACCGCAGGTCGATGCAGAACGACGGGTCCGCCCCGGTCACCGCGCCCCGGTAGTCGCCGAACCAGCGCAGGCCGTAGCGGTAGCGCTGGTAGAAGCCGACACCACTGGTGTCGCAGATGTTCTTGCCGGCCCGCGAGCACGGGCTCTTCTTGCTGGGCGGCTCCCGGCCGACCGAGGTGGCGGGCAGCACGAGGATGGCTGCGGAGGCGAGGACGAAGGTGATGAGACGGCGCATTTCGCCATCCTATCTGCGGGCCGCGGCAGGGTGGGGAAATCGCGGGTGAGCGGGGATGAACCCCACCGCGGCCCCCTCGCGGAGCCGCGTGCGCCTGGTATTCTCCCGGGCCCCGGGCAGTTAGCTCAGCGGGAGAGCGCCCGCCTCACACGCGGGAGGTCACTGGTTCAATCCCAGTACTGCCCACTTGGCACGAACGCCGTCACAACCGAAGCAGCAAAGCCGCTGGGCGATGATCGCCACCGGCATGGTCCTCGGCTTCGCCTGGGGCTCGCTGATGTGGGGCCTCGTCACGCTGTTCGGGCAGAAGAGCGGCGGGGTGAAGGGGTGGCTGTACATCGCCATTTCCCTTGCGATGATCGGCGCGGGCGTGGCCGCCATCTTCGGCGCGTTCGGCGCCCGCCGGCGGGGCGAGCGCATCAGCCCGCGCATCCGCCGCGGCGACGACTGACAGCCCGTCGCCACTCGGCTATCCTCCGTGGCCGGGGTCCGGGCGAACGCTTCGGCGAGGTCCCATTCGGTGGGTGACTGTGAACCAGGTCAGGTCCGAGAGGAAGCAGCCTTAAGCGGATCCATCCAGGCGCAATGGGGGTGCCTCGCCGAAGCGCTGGCCCGGGGCCCGATCAACCGCCCTACGCCTTGGAGCCCGTGAGCGACGCCTCCCCAGCACCCCGCGGCAGCCTGTACAACCGCTACCGGCCGCTGCGGTTCGAGGACCTGGTCGGCCAGGAGCACGTCGCGCGGGCACTCGGCAACGCGCTCACCTCCGGCCGCCCGTCGCTGGGCTACCTGTTCAGCGGTCCGCGCGGCACCGGCAAGACCACCACCGCCCGCATCCTGGCCCGCTGTCTCAACTGCCTCAGCTCGCCGGTGCCCACCGCCACGCCGTGCATGGAGTGCGACTCGTGCCGGCGCATCGGCCACGACGACTGGCTGGACGTGGTGGAGGTCGACGCGGCCTCCAGCGCCCGGCGCATCGACGAGATGCGCGAGTGGCTCGAGACGGTGCGCTACGCCCCGGTGGCCTCCCGCTTCCGGGTGACGATCATGGACGAGGCCCACCAGATCCAGGAGGGCGCCGCCAGCGCGCTGCTGAAGACCCTGGAGGAGCCGCCGCCGCACCTGGTGGTGATCCTGTGCACCACCCACCCGTGGGACATTCTACCGACCATCCGCTCGCGCCTGCAGCACTTCTCGCTGCGCAAGCCGGGCATCGCGAACCTCACCAAGGTGCTGCAGCGGGTGGCCGCCAAGGAGTCGATCGAATCGTCACCCGAGGCGTTCGACCTCATCGCCCGCGCGGCCGACGGCAGCTACCGCGACGGCCTGGGCCTGCTGGACCAGCTGGCCACCTACGGCGACGGCAAGGTCGTGGTGGGCGACGTGCTGGAGCTGTTCGGAGCCGTGGAGCGCGAGGAGATCTTCGCGCTGGCCGACCACTTCGCCACCGGCGACGCGGCGGGCGCGTTCGAGCAGCTGGAGGCGACGCTCGATCGCGGCGCCGACCCGGAGCAGCTCATCCGCGGCCTGGTGACGCACCTGCGCTACCTGTGCCTGCTGCAGCAGGGCGCCCACCCCAGTGACGACTGGGCGTACTCGTCCGACGAGCTCGACCGGCTGCGCGGCCAGTCGAACCAGCTGCCCCCCGCGCGGGTCATCCGCGGCATCGACCTCATCGCCGACGCCCAGGTACGCATCCGCCACGGCCAGGCCGACCCGCGCATCCAGCTGGAGCTGGTGGCGGCCAAGCTGGCCCGCCCTGCCTTCGACCCGTCGCTGCAGGCGCTCGTCGGGCGTATCGAAGCGCTGGAGCGCGGGCTCCCCGCGGGGAAGGCGCCCGCTGCGCATCCGGTGGCGCCGCCGGCCGCGTCGCCGCCGCCGGCCCCCGCTCCCACGCCGTCGGCAGTGGCGCCCACCCCGTCGGTCGCCCCCGCGGCACCCACGGCAACGCCGCCGGCGCCGCCGGACGACCTGGACGCCGATCCGGGATCAGACGCCCCGCCCGCGGACGACCTCGCGCCCCCGCCAGCGCCCGCGCCCGTGGCTTCCGAGCCGCCGCCGGTCACGCGTCCGCGCGAGCCGATCGTGGCCGACATGGCGCACATGGGCAGGCTGTGGCCGCAGGTGGTTGCCGAGCTCGAGCAGGCGCACCCGGCACTGCACGGCTTCCTGCGCGAGTCGACGGTGGTGGAGGTCGCCGACAGCGCCGTGACCGTCGCCGTGAGCGGCGTGTTCATCAAGATGCTCGAGAAGCCCGACGAGCGCGCCCTCGTGGAGCAGACGCTGTCGACCATGGGTGGCCGTCCGTTCGAGCTGCACTTCACGGCGGCCGGGGCGGAATCGGCGCCGGTGGCGCGAACAGAGTCACGCGAGGGCGGGCTCGATCACGAATCGCTGATGGAAGAGCTCAAACGTCAGTTCAACGCGACGGAGGAACGCTGATGGCCCAGAACCCGGCCAAGATGATGAAGCAGATGCAGAAGCTTCAGGAGGACATGGCGAAGGCGCAGGTCGCACTCGCCGAGGAGACGGTGAGCGCGTCGGCCGGTGGCGGCGCCGTGACCGTAACGATGACGGGTGCGCTGGAGATCGCCGACGTGCAGATCAGCCCCGACGCCCTGGACGACATCGAGATGCTGCAGGACACCATCGTCGCGGCGGCCAACGAGGCCATGCGCAAGGCGCAGGAGCTTGCCAACAGCCGCATGGGTGCCATCGCGGGCGCGCTCGGCAACATGGGGATCCCGGGCCTCTAGGCCCTACTCGCGTGGCCTCGATCCTGCCCTCGTCGGTGGAGCGGCTCGTGAGCGAGCTGGCACGGCTGCCCGGTCTGGGGCCGCGCTCGGCGCAGCGGCTGGCCTTCCATGTGATGAAGGCCCCGGAGGAGCGGGCGCGGGCGCTGGCCGAGGCGCTGGTGGAGGTGAAGGAGCGGCTGCGTCCGTGCGCCGAGTGCTTCGGTTATGCGGAGGCTGAGCTGTGCCCCATCTGCGCCGACCCCCGCCGTGACGTGACGCTGTTGTGCGCCGTGGAGGAGCCGTCGGCGATCATCCCGATCGAGCGCACCAACGAGTACCGCGGCCGGTACCACGTGCTCGGCGGGGCCCTGTCGCCGATCGACGGCATCGACCCCGAGGACCTGCGCATCCGCGAGCTGATCGAGCGCATCGAGCGCCACGGCGTGACCGAGCTGGTGATCGCCACCAACCCGACGATGCCCGGTGAGGCCACGGCGCTGTTCCTGGCCGACATGGTGCGCGACCGCGTGCGTGTGACGCGCCTGGCGAGCGGGCTGCCGGTGGGGGCGGACTTGGAACACGCCGACGAGCTCACGCTGGGGCGCGCGCTGTTGGGGCGGCGTGACATATGAGCCGCCGTCCGGCCGACGACATCGACCCGGACGAGCCGGTCGGCTATCTCGACCTGCCGAAGGGCACGCCGGTGGTGTCGAGCGACGGCGTGCGGGTGGGGACGGTGCAGAAGGTGATGTACCACGAGCGCGAGCGCATCCTCGACGGCCTGGTGGTGCAGGGTGAGCACGGCCGCCATTTCGTGGACGCGCCGGAGGTGGGGCTCCTGACGCGCCGTCAGGTGGAGCTGGAGATCGACGCGGCCACCTTCGCCGCGCTACCGCCGCCGGCCGGGCTGATGAACAGGCTCGACAGCGAGGCCCGCCGCGTGGGCAGGCGTCTGCGACGTAAGTTGCCCGGCGGGTAGTGGTTCACCTCAGCAACTGTCACCTAAACGTGCAGCAGACCCGAACGTCCGTTCACCTCTGCAACGTAGCGTGACACTACGCAGGCTCGATTCCGACCGAACGCGGGGCAAACGACGGGCGGACAGGTTCTGCCCGATACGCAGGGTCGAGAACGCCGATCGCGTCGAGAATCGCTAGCTGCTCGATCATCGAAGGCGCGGCCGCCTCCGTCTCCCAGTCGACTATCTGCTCTACGCCGACCTTCGCAGCCCGTGACATCGCCATCACTGTAAATCCTACGCCGAGTCGCGCGATTCGTAATTCCTTCCCGGTCAGCAGTAGCTCATCGTCCATCATGACTCCTCTGGCAGACCAAAGCCCGGTTGCGCCAATATAGCACTCGTGCTGAACCGGGTTTGCCAAGGCTGTAATCGCGAATCTGTCACCACGTTGATCGTAGACGGACGCATGTCCTGAATGCGAGCATGCAGGACTACTCACCTCTGGGTGCCAGGCACTTGGCGTGAATTGCGGAGTCGCTTCGGGCTGCCTGGATTCGCCGACGGTGCCGCTAAGGCGTCGTTGAGCGTGCCGGCTCTGGGGGGGCGGTGGTCACCGCGAATGCCGGGAGTCGGTGCCCGGCTCGGCAGTGCTTGCCGCCATGCTGCGGGACCGTCAAACTGTCGGCATGGATCCCGAGCGAGCATGGTCCTTCACATCGAGTGCCTGGCACTCGGAGGTGAACGTCAGTGCACCTCTGCACCCGCGCGAATCCGCATACGAACAGGCATTACGATTCGGTCAACGCAGCTCTTCGGAGAACGGACCGCAGCACTTCGGGTATTGTGTCGAGGCTAAACCAAATCAAGTTGCACTGTTGTGGCGTACCTTTTCTAAAATAGAGATGATGCACTAAGAGCATGGAAGTCACAAGGCAAGGTGAGATGGTGATCAGTGGGTATGGAGAGGCTTGATGGACGTCTATATCCTGGACGTCGCCGAGGATGCGCCCTGGATATTTGACCCGCTAGAGCTGGAATTTGAAGACTTGTGGAGGCTGAAGCGTAGGTTAGGCGTGGATGGAGATGTTGATAGCTTCGATGTGTTTAGCGCGGGCACGGGGCAAATGTTCGCCACGGCGCACGGGCGCACGACGCTTGCGCCTTTCGACTCTTGCCTGGAGTGGCATCGGTGCCAATCTGACGCCGGAGAGATTTGGGCGATGGAAGTGCTTCATTGCGTGCCTCTGGCTGATGACGCATCGGCGATAAACATCAGCACTGTGTTCGGGGGTCGAGTGTCGTTTGAGATTGAGAGACTCACCTATCCAGTATTCCGCGTTGACAGCGCCAATGCGGACGGCGTCTTCGTGACGGGGACGTTCCTGGAAGTGGTGCAAAACGGGGCGCTACTGGGGTTTGCGCCGAGGCGGTTGTGGAGTAGTGAGCGAACAATCTGGCGGCCTGAGGAACTCGCTTAGCTGGCGGCAAACCAGAGTAGCCCCATCTACCGTGCACCGCATCATGCGACGGCGTGGTCTGGCACAGCGCCCGCGTTTTCGAATCGCGAGGGGTGCGCGCCCTGATCGCAGCGTGAGCCGTGCAGCGTGCTCAGTGATGTGGTTTATCGGGCAGTGAGTCGCTTTCGCGGGCGGAATAGGTCACCGTCCAAGGAGACCGCGACCCGGAAGTACTGAAGTTCCTGCCCTTAGCGAGGCACTTCGCGTGGAGAGGCGCTTGTGGCGGCGGCCGCCTGGCTCAGAGTTTGGTGGCCCTTGCCCATGAGATGCCGAGCGGGTACGGTCACCTCGTCGCCACGCTCTCAAGGAGAGCCGGATCATGCCCAGCAGGACCACGTTCTTCACGACCGTCGCGGTCGTTTGCGGCATCCTCGCTCCGGCTGGCGGTGTGGCGAAGGCCAAGCCCGCACCGCAGTGCCCGCGCTCCGGCGTCACGATCATGGGGACCGCGCGAGCCGACGTGATCAACGGGACGGCCGGCGCGGACGTGATCTGCGGGCTGGGCGGAAACGACACCATCCGCGGACGCGGAGGAAACGACAAGATCTACGGCGGCGAGGGTAAGGACACGCTGACCGGCGGTCCGGGTGACGACCAGATCGCCGGCGGCGGCGGCAAGGACACCATCAAGGGCAACGCCGGACAGGACCACATCTGGGGCGACGGCTACCTCGGCGCCGATCGGCAGCCGGCCACGGCGGGCCGCGACGTAATCCGCTCCGGCGCGGGCGGCGACGCCGTGTTCGGCGGCCCCGGCAACGACTACATCGACACCGGCAGCGCCACGGATGTCGGGAACGTCAGCGCGGGCACCGACATCGGCGACGGGCAGGCGGGCAACGACGTGGTCATCGGGACCGGACCGGTCTTCAGCAGCCAGTTCAGTGGCGGCGACGGGCACGACCTGCTCGCGCCGTTCCCGCTCCGCGGCTCACCGGTCGGCAACACTGCCAGCGGCGGGTCCGGCAACGACGTGATCGTCCTCGCCAACGGACTTCGCGACAGCGCACAACTGACCGTCAACCCGCAGATCCCGATCCCCGAGACGCCGTGCTCGGTCGTTGTGCCGCTGGCACCGCACTCGACGCCTGGCGCGGCCGGCCAGCTGCAGTGCGGGCTTCCCTGGAACCTCCCGGGGGTCGGGAAGATCGGCACGCTGGAGGTCGCCGTCGCGACCGACGGCTCGTTCACATACGGCGGCGACCTGGTCGGCGGACTCGGCCGCACCAACGACGCCCAGCTGAACCAGCTGGCGTCGGGGCAGAGCTCGGCGCAGGTCGACGTCTGCCTCTGCGATCCCGATCTGCCGGGCCTGTGGACGATGGGCGACGTGATCCTCTAGACGGCGGTGCGAACCGGGTGCCTCCAGGATCATCGCGCCCGCCTGGCGGATCGTGAGCGTGACGCCGCCACTTTCGCCCGAGAGCCTGCGTCGACCGGTCGGTGACGGTGCTCGACCACGAGGTCGTCGTGTGGTCTGCCGAATGGCGGGGTTCCTTGGCCGCTGACGTCTCACGCCCAGGAGGAACGCGTCGCAGAGGGACGGGGCGTGACGCGCAAGGCCCCTTGCCTCTCTGCAACGCGCACCCAGGTCGCGGGACTAGCTCATGTTGACGTCGATGTGCACCGTCTTGCTTTTCACGTCCAGCCACGAGCCGTTGCTCGCCTGGGTTTGGGTGGTGACCCGGACCTTCCCGATGTCGGGGCCGCTGTAGGGCGAGAGGTCGATCTCGGCCTCGTAGAGGTGGTTGTCGGGGGCGCACGCGTTGCCCGAGTACTTGCTCGTCAGCAGCTTGCCGCCCGTCGTGTAGTACGTGAGGCGAACCCGGGCGCAGTCCCCCGCCATGTTGTCGAGGTAAAGCCCGCCGTAGAGCCAGGGCGTGATCGTCGTGCCATCTCCCTGCTTCCATGTCATGGTCGCTGATGAGAGGGACGGGTCGATCGTGTAGAACACGTCGCCGAGGTCGACGCCCTGCGCGGCGATTCCGACCTTGTCGTTTGACGTCGTGGGTTTGAAGTAGGCGGATTCGACGATCGACCAGTCCTTGGATGCCGTCTTCTTCTGGACCGACACTTTCAGGAGGTCTGTCTTCGAACTCTTGAACGGGTCGAGGTCGACGTTGTAGCTATGGGCCTTGCCGTCCGGTGCGCAAACCGAACCACCGTACTTGGTGCTGATCGACGTGCCGTTGTCGAAGTACTCCATCCTGATCCGGGCGCACGACCCGTTGGCGTCGTCGAGCTTCAGGGTGCCGGTGAGCGGCGTGGTGTACTTGCCGTCCTTGTACCACCAGTTCACGTTGCCCGAAGTGAACTTGAAGCTGCTGTCGCCGATGGTGTCGATCGGGTCCTTGTCGACGATGGCGGCGCTTGCCGAGCCGGCCCAGATCGCGGTGATCGCAGCGGCGGCGGCGACGGCTTTGACGGTGCGAGTGATGTGACGCATCTGAATACTCCTTCATGTGGTGAGTGGACGCGCCCAACCGTGGGTCGGGCCCTCGTCCAATCGGGCTCCGTATCGCCCGACACCAGTAATGACGCCAGGGCGAGTGGGGTATTCCGGCTGCCTCTGTAAGCACTCTGTAAGCGAGCGAGCGCGACGGATCGGCAGCGCCGCGCGCAGTGGGGCTCGCCCGGCGGGGCGGCCGGGCGACGTGGCGGCACTTCCTCGACGCGCCGGATGTGGAGACGGGCGTGCCCGCTCGAGCCGTGCTGAGCAGGCAGTATAAATCCGGAATCATCAATCTGATATCGTGAGGTCTCTCGAGCCTCAAAAGAAGGAGCGTGGCGGTGGGTCGGCAGATCGGGACGGTGCGCGCACACATCGCGCGGCAGCGTCCACCGGTTCGGCACGCGACGTTCGAGCTCACGGGCGAGACAGCGTCGTACGGTGTTCCGGCCTTCCAGGCGGAGTTCTACGGAATGCCCGCGGAGGGGCCTCATCAGGAACACGCAAGCACCTTCGACCACGTGCTCGGCGCGCTGTCGGCCTGCCTCACCGGAACGCTCGGCAAAGCGCTCGCCGTGCGGGGCATCGACCCCGAGGACGACCGCCTGACCGCCGTCGCGGAGGGTGACATCGAGATCGACGCCGACGGCGTGATGATCATGCACCGGGTCCGGGTCCGCTACCGGCTCGTCGCTCCACTGGACAAGCAGGCCGCCGCCCAGCGCGCGCATGCTCATCACGTCAGCGCCTGCGGAGTCGCGCGCTCACTCCAGGCGGCGCTCGACATCCAAACGACTCTGGAGTTCGTTCAGGTACCAGTCGGGGCCGTCTCGGAGAATCTCGCTGGTTAGCTCGGGCGGGTAGTGCGCGGTGCAGGCTTACCCGCGCCGCCGCCGGCTCACACCGTCACGCCGCGGCGCGCAGAGCAGCGCCTTCTTCGCGCCTTGCCGGCGTCGCACCCATCCCCGCCACCACTGGCGCGCACGAAGTGGCGCATCCTCACGCGAGTCGGGACCTGGTTGCCGATACGGCCTGGCGATCGTTTCAACCTGGGCCGGCGTCGTCGCGTGTAGGTTTGTCGTCAGCGTCGAATCCGCAGCCGGGAGACCTGTTGCTCGATTGCTGAACTCATGTGAAGTGGGAACTGACGTCGCACTTCTCGCGCCTGCAACCGAGGGAAACCATGTCTCTTCGCTCTCGTCCGGCCGTCCACAGCAGGGTCCGCAGAAACCGCTGTGGATTGTGCGTCGTCGTCGCGGTCTTGGGGGGGATGCTGTTCGCATCGTCCGCGACTGCTGTCGTGAGCACCACGATCGTGCTCCCCAATTCTCAACTGCCACGGGCGACGGCTTCCGTTCCACGCCATGTGGTGGCGAAACTGGACAACCTGTCGCTTTCGGCTGGGAATCGGATGTATTTCGACGGGCAGTTCTCGGCCGAGTACTTGTGGGGCAGCTCGGCGCGGCCCTCGCAGGGCGGCCGGATCTGGTGCGTGCCCGCGGGAACGCCTCTTACGACGACCGCTCCTCCGATGGATTCGGTGGCGACAGGGACGAACGCCGGGGTGACTGGCTCGCCCACAACCGTGCGGATTCGCGCAATCCTCACAGTGCCCGCGACGGGCACGTACACGTGTTGGTTGCTGGGTCTGGCCGATAGCACGATCGACACCACTCACACCCAGCTGTTGCGGGTGACCGCCGCCAGGCTGGAGATGTGGGACGCCCCTCAGAACGATTCGCAACAGTGGTTCGAGCCCGTCGACGGAGCAAGGCTCTGCCTGCCCGTTCGGGCGACCCCGACGTGTCCCACAAACAAGTACGTTCTGGATCGCACTGTCACTGCCAGCCCGGGCGCGACGAGTATCGATGTGCGGTCCGACCCACGTTTTGAGATCGGATCTGGTCGTCCAGATCAGGCGAACCTGACGACGAACATGCGTATAACCCTGTCGATTCGGCAGCTGAACGCGAGCGGCGCATTCTGTGGACCAGAGCGCGGACCGGCTGCGTTCAGTCCGGCTCCCAGTGGGGCGACACACCACTACCGGGTGTACATGACCGCCAACAACGTCCAACTCACGCCCACGTGCGATTCGCGTCGTTTCAGGATCCGCACGCTCGTCGAGGTGCTCTCCGGCACGTACGACGTCTTCGTTGATGGCCCGCAGTATTCGAACGCTGTTGCGCTGCGTGTCGCGTCAGGACAGACACGCGACACGGTACGGGCGACGACGGACTTCGACGGCGACAGGCGCACCGATGTCGCCGTGTGGCGACCCTCGAACGGGACGTGGTTCCGCTGGTTCAGCTCGAGCGGCCAACAGCCCGAAGTGCAGTACGGCCTGCCCGGTGACATTCCGGTCCCCGGAGACTACGACGGAGATGGGCTCGTTGACATCGCCGTGTGGCGACCCTCGAACGGGACGTGGTTCCGCTGGTACACGTCTGCAGGCCCCCAACCCGAAGTGCAGTACGGCCTGCCCGGTGACATCCCGGTCCCCGGAGACTACGACGGCGACGGACGCACCGACGTGGCCGTGTGGCGACCCTCGAACGGGACGTGGTTCCGCTGGTACAGCTCAGGAGGCCCACAGCCCGAAGTGCAATACGGCAATCCGGGAGACATCCCGACGCCGGCCGACTATGACGGCGACGGACGCACCGACGTCGCCGTGTGGCGACCCTCGAACGGGACGTGGTACCGCTGGTACAGCTCGGGAGGCCCACAGCCCGGAGCCCAATTCGGCCTTCCGGGAGACATCCCGACGCCGGCCGACTATGACGGCGACGGACGCACCGACGTTGCCGTGTGGCGACCCTCGAACGGGACGTGGTACCGCTGGTACAGCTCGGCAGGGGTTCAACCTGGGGTGCAATACGGCCAGTCGGGCGACGTTCCCGTGCCGGGTTACTACGACAACGACGGGCTGGCTGATGTCGCGGTCTGGCGACCGCAGTCGGGAACGTGGTTTCGCTGGTACAGCGCATCAGGTCCACAAGCCGGTGTTGCCTACGGGGTGTCAACGGACATCCCGGTCGTCAAGCCGCCGTGGCGATGAGGTGCCCTGCGTCGTTCTTCGCGGCGATCCCCTGCAGAAGCGAACTGTCGTACATCACGTGGTGCCGGGCACCCCGAGGCGAGGCCTTGGGGGCCTCATCGCCCAGCGAAGGCTCCGCGGAGGTGACCTTTCGTTCACCTTCCGGAGCCAGTATCGCCCGGCGTGAAGCGGCCCGTCAGCTTGCGTGTGCCGTGCGCCAGCGCAGGCAGTAGATCAGGCGGGACTTGTGGTGCTTCATCACCCGTCCTGCCCAGTTCTGGCAGCGGCCGTTGGCGGTGAAGACGTGCAGCCGCGCCTTCGGTGAGGCGCCGCCGGTCGGGGCCAGCATCCCGACGGGAAGCTTGGGCGAGATCGCTGCCAGGCGGTAGATCGTGGCGGGTGTGTCCGGTTGCGGATCCACGCACTGGCCGACGACGTCGTTGCAGCCCGGGATGGCGGCCTTCTTCGTGAGGGTGGTCGCACCTGCCGCTGCGCGAGAGATGAAACTCGCGCCCGATCCGAGGTATGAGGTTCGCTTGTACGCCACTGTAGCCACACACGAGCCCCGCGCCTGCTGCGCACCGGTCGCACCGCTCAGCGCCATGGCGGCGACGAGGGCGACGGCTGCCGCCGTGGTCGAGCGGCGGAGACTGGGCATGGTTGCGATGACTCCCGGCGTCGTCAACCAGGTCGACGAGACCTTACCCGCGCCGCCGCCGGCTCACACCGTCACGCTGCGGCGCGCAGCACCAGCTGCTCGCCGATGCCGAGGCAGTGATCGCAGGGCTCTGGCACGAGGCCGTGCTGCGGGACCGGGACGAACACCACGCGCTGGCCCCAGCAGGCCCCGCAGGCCTGCCACGACGTTGCGATGGTCGGTGTGGGGTGCGTGAAGTGCGGTTCCATTGCTTCGCCTCGTTTCGGGGATGGCGGTGCAGTGGAATCAGTGTCGGCCACCTGAGGCGAGCGCAACAGCGGTGGCGGGCCAAATCGAACCGGCGTTCCTTCGACCGATGGCCAACCGCGGCACGCCCCGGGAGTGCGGCGGAGCGGCGCTACAATCCGACGCTGTGGATGGACCCGTCAAGGTGCAGCAGGCCTCGGAGGCGCGGTTCAGTGCCGATCAGGCCGCGCGGGCGCTCCACCGTGCCGTGGCGCTCACCGACGAGCGGCTGGATGTGCACGGCGACGACCTGACGCTCGACCAGCTGGTGGCGATCGGCCAGGAGATCGGCATCGCCGAGGATGACGTCAGGCTCGCCGCCACCCTCGAATGGCTGGGCGATCGTCCCGATCGGGCGCCCTGGCTGGTGCGGCTGGCCGGTCCGGATACGGTCAGCGGGCAGCAGGTCGTCAGCGGCGCGAGCGGTGAGGTGACCGAACTGCTCGAGCGCTGGTTGCGGGTCGCGCACTGCATGAAGGTCAGCCGGCGCGACGGCGGCGGCGTGCGCTGGGAGCCCGCTGCCGGCGTCGTCGGAACCCTGCAGCGGGGTGTGCGATCGATCGTCGGTGAGCCGGTGATGGACGGCATCAGCGGCATGACCACCCAGGTGGCCGAGATCGGCGTCGACCGCACGGTAGTGCGGGTGGAGGCCGATCTCGGCTCGCGCGGGGCCACGATTGCCGCGGCAACGGCGGCCAGCGGACTGTTGACGCTCGGCGCGGTGGCCGGCGCACTGCTCCTCAGCCCATTCGCGCTGCTGGCGGTGCCCGTGGGGCTCGGCGCGGCCGTGGCGATCGTCGCAAGCCGTCGCAACACGGCGGCGGCCGCCGACCGCGCGATCGGCCGCATGCTGAGCGGCGTGGCGCACCGCGACCTGCCGCCCACTGCGATCGACGCGATGCGCGGGCGCCTGCGTCGCGCGGAGTGACCGTGCCGCCCGGCGCGGGTCGTTCGTCCACGGCCCTGCGGCGCACGCTCGCTACAATTCGCCGGAACGCGTCCCAGAGGAGGACCCCATCGGCCTGCGCGTGATGAAGTTCGGCGGCAGCTCCGTCGCCGACGCGGAGAAGATCAAGCACGTGTCGCGGCGCATCGTCGCGGCCAAGCAGAGCGGCGACCAGGTGGTCGTGGTGCTGTCGGCCCGCGGCAAGACCACCGACGGCCTGATCGCCGACGCCGCCGAGATCTCGAAGACGCCCAACCTGCGCGAGATGGACATGCTGCTGTCCACCGGCGAGCGCATCTCGTGCGCGTTGATGGCGATGGCGCTGCACGACCTGGGCTACGAGGCCATCTCGTTCACCGGCTCGCAGGCCGGCATCGTCACCGACACCTCCCACACCAAGGCCAAGATCCTGGAGATCAAGGGCGACCGGCTGCGCGAGGCGCTGGCCGACGACCACATCGTGCTGGTGGCAGGCTTCCAGGGCGTGTCCACCGACCACGACGTCACCACGCTCGGCCGCGGCGGCAGCGACACCACCGCCGTGGCCCTGGCCGCCGCGCTCGACGCCGACGTGTGCGAGATCTACACCGACGTGACCGGCGTGTTCACCGCCGACCCGCGCATCGAGCCCACCGCCAGCAAGCTCGCGCGCGTGAGCCACGAGGAGATGCTCGAGGCCGCCGCCAACGGCTCGAAGGTGCTGGCGCTGCGCAGCGTCGAGTTCGCCCGCAACCACAACGTTCCCGTTCACGTCCGGTCCTCGTTCGCCGAGGACGAAGGCACCTGGATCACCGAGGAGACCCCAGACATGGAAAAGGCCATCGTGTCGGCCATCGCCCACAAGAGCGACGAGGCCAAGATCACGCTGACCCAGGTGCCCGACCAGGCGGGCGTCGCGGCCGCCATCTTCACCGCGCTGGCCGACGCCGTGATCAACGTGGACATGATCATCCAGAACGTCAGCCAGGACGGCCACACCGACGTGTCGTTCACCGTGCCGCTCACGGAGCTGCGCAAGGCCAACGAGGTCATCGCCAAGCTCAAGGACTCGCTGCGCTACAAGGAGCTCACCACCAACGACCAGATCGGCACGGTCACCCTGGTGGGCGCCGGCATGAAGTCCGAGCCGGGCGTGGCCGCCAAGATGTTCCGGGTGCTTGCGGCCGAGGGCATCAACATCCAGATGATCGACACATCGACGATCCGCATCACGGTCGTGATCGACCGGCGCGAGATCGAGCGGGCCGTACGCGCGCTGCATGACGCGTTCGACCTGTCCAACGAGGCTGAGCGGAGGACGCATGTTTAGGGTCGCTGTCGTCGGGGCCACCGGCGCCGTGGGAAGCACGATGATGCGGGTGCTGGAGGAGCGCGGCTTCCCGGTGAGCGAGCTGCGCGCGCTGGCCTCCACGCGCAGCACCGGCCGCCAACTCGACTACCTGGGCAAGCCGGTGCACGTGGAGACGCTCACCGAGGATGCCTTCGAGGGCATCCACATCGCGCTGTTCTCGGCCGGCGGCGATCGCTCGCGCACCTTCGCGCCCGCCGCCGTGGAGGCCGGCGCCGTGGTGGTCGACAACTCGTCGGCGTTTCGCATGGACCCGTCGGTGCCGCTCGTGGTGCCCGAGGTGAACGAGGCCGACATCGAGGGCCACCACGGCATCATCGCCAACCCCAACTGCGTGGCCGCGCCCCTCGTGGTGGCGCTCAAGCCCATCGCCGACGCGGTCGGTCTGGAGCGCGTGGTGCTCTCCAGCTACCAGTCGGTGTCGGGCACCGGCGCCTCCGCCGTGGAGGAGCTCATCACCCAGTCGCGTGGCTACCTGGAGGGCAAGGAACCGGAGCCGCAGGTCTACCCGCATCCCATCGCCTTCAACGTGCTGCCGCACATCGACACGTTCGACGAGTCGGGATACACCGGCGAGGAGCGCAAGGTGGCCGCCGAGACGCGCAAGATGTTGAACCTGCCGGAGCTGGCGGTGAGCGCCACCTGCGTGCGCGTGCCGGTGATCCAGGCGCACTCGGCCTCGGTGATGATCGAGACCACCGAGAAGATCTCCGCCCAGCACGTGCGCGAGCTCTTGATGGGCGCGCCGGGCGTGGTGGTGCAGGACGACCCCGCGCATGGTCGCTACCCGCTGCCGCGCAGCGCGACCGGCCACGACGAGGTGTTCGTGGGGCGCATCCGCGAGGACCCCTCCCACCCACGCGCCATCGCGCTGTGGTTCTCGAGCGACAACCTGCGCAAGGGTGCGGCCACCAACGCCATCCAGATCGCCGAGTCGCTCGTCACGCGCGGCTGGCTCTGAGCCTGCGCTACATCTGATGGAACGGGATCGGCTGGCCGCCGCGGGCGACCAGCCGCACCCGGTGCGGGGTGCCGGCGTCGGCGGCTTCACCGCAGGCGGTGCACACGTGCCGTTCGTCGAGCACGACGGCAGCCGCACCGTGCTGTGGGTCGTTGGCGCACAGCCCGTCGAACGGTCGATCGGCGGGCATGGCCAGATCGACCGCTGCGGCCGCGGCATCGAGCTTGCCGAGGCAGCGCTCCACGTCGGGAATCAGGCTGGTGACCTCGCCGGCCGAGGCGGCGCGCGCCAGGGTCGAGTCGATCAGCACGTGGGCCATCACCACGTCGTCCACGAGCAACCGGGCCTGTGGCGGCAGGTCGCGACGGCGGGCGAGGATCGCGGTTCGCGCGCGGAGCGCGTCCAGACGCACCTGGAACTGGGTGCGGGCGTCCAGCATCGCGATGCGCGTGGGGCGCGCCAGCCGGCGGTTGCCCCAGGCCACCGCCCAGGTGCCGCCCAGGCCGGCCAGCCCGAGCATGGCGATCACCTCACGGACGGCCACGGCTCACCATTCTCGCCTCAGGCGTCCGGCGTGGTGATCAGATGGACGGCGACCACGAGCCGTCCCCGTCGACTTCGCGTGCGCTGAACACGTTGTAGCGGCCCCGGCCGGCCTGTTTGGCCGAGTACATCGCGCGGTCGGCGCGTTCCACCAGATCGGTGAGCTCGTCACCGTCGTCCAGCGCAATGCCGATGCTGGCACCGATGCGCACGGGGGCTCCTTCGCGTGCGAACGGCTCTGCCATTCCGGCGATGATCCGCTGGGCCACGCTCTCGGCCTCATGGCGTCCCTCGACGGCCTGCAGGAGCACCGTGAACTCGTCGCCGCCGTGGCGCGCGACCATGTCGCCGGGACGCACAAGCCAGCTGAGGCGCAGGGCCACATCGGTCAGCAGCTCGTCGCCGGCATGGTGCCCCATCGAGTCGTTGACGTTCTTGAAGCCGTCCAGGTCGACGAACAGCACCGCGGGCCCTCGGGTGCGATCGCGATCGGCGCGGGCGGCGGCCAGCCGGTCCCGGAAGAGCAGACGGTTCGGCAGGCGGGTGAGGGGGTCGTACATCGCGCGCTCCATCGCCTCCACAGCCCGGGCATCCGTCAGCGCGATGCTCGCGTGCTCGGCGAACAGGGTCAGGGCCTCCTGTTCGCCCACGGTGAGGGCGCGCCGAGCAGGGTTGTGAAACGCGATGACGATCGCACCGACGTTGGTGCCCGCGTCGTGGATCGGCGCCGCCATCACGATCGAGGCCATCTCCCCGAACGACTCGGCCACGCCCGGTGACATGCCGGTGTCGCGCGAATCGACCACCAGGCGACCCTCGTGCAGCGCGCGCCCGGTGATGCTCTCGGTCACCGGAATCCGCCGCATACGCTCGATGACGTCGTCCGGCAGGCCGTACGAGGCGACGAGCACGTGATCGCTGGGGGCATCGGCGTCGACCAGCCGGATCAACGCGGAGTCGGCGTCCAGCAACTCCACAACGCCGCTGATCACGGTGCTCAGCACGTTGTCGAGCCCGGCGCGCCGCGAGATGGACCGCTGGATCACCGACAGGCGCTCCAGCAGCCGCTGGCGCTCGATGAGCGAGTCCACGAGGCGGAATGTGTGGAGCGCCATCCCGAGTACCCGGGTCATGCTGCGCAGCAGTGCGGACTCCTCAGGCGTGTAGGTGGTCGGCGACGACCGCGCCACCAGGACGTGGCAGGGTTCCCCGTCGACCGCCGACGAGCTCATGGTTGCCGCGCACGGGCCCGCGCCGGGCACATCGATCGTGGTGAGCCGGTCGTCGGCCAGCGTGGACACGATCGCCGGCACGTCGATCGCCGCGGGTCCGAAGCCGAGCGATCCCAGTACCTGCGTGCCGTGGACGACGGCGGCGAACTCGGCATCGAACGTCTCGCAGAGGGCGTCGAGGGCGGCGTTCACCGCACTCGTCTGCGTGCCGCGGTCGGCCACGGTGCCGACGAACTCCGCCAGCTGATGTGCGCTCCAGACGCTGGAGGGCTGTGACGGCACGTCTACCCGATCGCAAGCACCACGAGTGTCTCGTGATGCAGGCCGTTGACGCCGTGGGTTCGCGCGATCTCGCCGTAGGTGAACAGGCCGGCGATGGGTGCACCACCGGCCTGGGCGGCGATGCGGTCGATCTCGCGTTGGATACCCACGTCGCCCAGCATATCCCGTCGTGTGACGCAGTCGAACACGACCACGCCCTTGGGAACACCGTCGATCCCGGCGAACGCGTCGGCGCAGGCGGCGTCGGTCGCAGCCATCACCGACTGGTCGTCGCCCGACATCAACCAGACGTTTGCGCCCTCCGGGACGGCGGCCATGGCGCGCAGCGAGCCGGTCTTGGGGCACGCGGCGGTGATGAGGCGCACCATCGGCTCGCCTGAGCGGCGGGCAAGCGCCAACGGATGGCGCAGGGCGAACTTCGTGAACCGGCTCGCATCCTGCGTGATGTCGCGCGGCAGGCCGAATCGCTCCAGGTAGACGTCCAGGGCGGGGCGGGAGTCGAGCTCGTGGATGGTCGTGCCCTCGCTCGCGGTCACCGTCATCGACTGCCCCACCGGCTGCCACCCATGGCGTACGCCGACCCCGAACGGACCATCAGAGCCGATGGCTGCAGCCACCACGGCATTGGTGAGCAGCTCCGAGCCGTGGAACTGGTAGGTGCGCTGCATCTTCAGCTTGTCGCCGGCGCAGCCGCCGACCACCGGCACGGTGGCGCCCAGCTCGTGGTAGATGCCGCGCAGGACCTGCTGCTGGTCGCCGGCGAGCGTATCCGTGAAGGTCATCAGCACGCGATGGCCGCGGTCGGCGATTGCGTGTGCGGCCTCGGCGGCGCGCCGGCCGGCGGACCGCATGTCGTCCGACGCGTCCACGGCGGCGGCGGTCGACACGCTGAAGTTGCCGCCGAAGGCCACGACGACCACTCCGTCGTCGCCGGCGCCGTCGGTCGCGATCTCACCGGCGGTGGAGCAACCGATCAGCGGGATCCCGCCACCCGCGGTGTGCATCGCGTCGAGCAGCCGCTGCAGGTCGTAGTCGTGGTCGGCGAACACGACCAGCAGACGCGCGTCGTTACGGCCGCGCAGGGCCTGATCGACCGCGTCGCGTCCCGCCGCGGCGGGGTCGCGGTGAGCGGAACGACCGACGGTGACCCAGCGGTCTGCGGACGGCGCGGTGGTGTCGGGAGCGTGGGCCATGAGCCGTGGCAGCGCAGACTACGCGACCGCCAGTACCACCATCGTCTCGTTGTGGAAGCCGTCCATGCCGGTGGTGCGGCCGATCTCGCCGTAGGTGTAGAAGCCGGCCACCGGAGCACCGCCCGAGTACTTGGCGATGCGCTGCACCTCGTCGCGGATGCCGGCCGCTCCCAGCACCTGGCGGCGACCGACGCAATCGAAGACGAGCATGCCGATGGGCGGCGTGTCGAGCCCCATCACGGCGGTACGGCAGGCCTCGTCGGTGGCGTCGGCCACCGAGGAGGTGTCGCCCCGCATCGGCCAGACGAAGGAGCCCTCGGGGACGACCGCGACGGTGTGCAGGCTGCGCGTGGCGAAGTCGGCGCTTGCGATGAAGCGGGCGCACGGTTCGCCGGCGCGACGGGCGATGCCCAGCGGGTGCTCGAGGGCGAACCGGGTGAACGACGCGGTGTCGGTGCGCGCAGCGTCGGGAGCGTGCAATTCGTGAAGGTAGACGTCCAGCGCGGGACGTCCGTCGATCTCGAGGACCTCGGTGGGTGTGCTGCGGGTCACGAGCATCGGCCGTCCCACCGACTCCCAGCCGTGCCGCACGCCCACCCCGAACGGGGCATCCGACCCGATGGCTGCTCCGACGACGGCGTCGGTCATCACCCGGTCGCCCATGAACTGGTAGGTCGCCCGCATCTTCAGGCCGTCGCCGGCGCAACCGCCGACCACGGGGGTGCTCGGGCCGAGGCTGTCGTACAGGCCGCGGATGAGCTCCTGCTGGTCGCCCGCGAGGGCGTCGGTCAGGGTCAGCAGCACGCGGTGGCGGCGCTCGTGGAACAGGCTGATCTGGCCGGCCGTCGAGCGACCGGCAGCGCGCATGTCGGCGCCGATGTGCTCGACGGCGAAGGGCTCGATGGTGAAGCCGGGGCCGCCGAACGCCGTCACGACGACGGTGGCGTCGCTCGGCCCGATGTCGGTGATCTCACCGGCCGTGGTGCACCCGATCACGATCGCGCCGGCGGCGGCGGCCGTCAGGGCACGCGACAGCGCCTGCAGGTCGTAGTCGAGGCTGCAGAAGGCGACGACCAGCTGCAGGTCGGACCGACCGCTCACCGCCTGCGTCACGGCGAGCTGCGCGGCCGCCGTGGGATCGCGGTTGAGCGATCTCCCGACGCCGATCCAGCGTGCGACGCTGAGGTCCTCGGACGGGTTCATACGCATGGTTATCGGCACCCCCGATTGCCCGCGTGACGGGCACAGTGAGTGAGATCAAGAAACCTCACATCTCTTTGCAATTCCGCACCTAATGCGCGACGCCCCGGACCAGCCGGGGCGTCGTCACCACACGCGGGTTGGTGCTGCGATCAGATGCCGACGATCTCCGCGACGCGCGTGACCGGCACCATGTGCTTCCAGAACTGCATCACTTCACGCTCCAGCCCCAGAGCGAGCCCGAGCAGCTGAGGCAGGTGCAGCACGGGCAGGTTGTACTCCGTGCCGTTGGCCGCCTCGGCCTTGCGCTGGTAGGCGTCCATGGCCAGGTGACACAGCGGGCAGGGGGTGACCATGCAATCGGCCCCGGCGTCGCGTGCCTGCGACAGCGCAACGTGCGACTCCTTCAGCGCCACGCTCTCGCGGGCCAGGATGATCGGGAAGCCGCAGCACTTGGTCTTGGCCTCGTAGTCGGCGACCTCGCCGCCGAGCGCCCGGATGAGCCGCTCCATCGACTGCGGCTTGTCGGGGTCCTCGAAGCCCATCACCGACGACGGACGCAGCAGCTGGCAGCCGTAGTACGGAGCCACGCGCAGGCCGTTCAGGCCCTTGGGACCCTGCTTCTCGAGCTGGGCGAGGCCCTCCTCGGTGCTGATGTACCACAGCAGGTGGGTCACCTCGACGCCGCCGGAGTAGGGGCGGGCGCCGGCCTTGATCAGCTCGGCGTTCACGTTTTCGAGCAGCTTGGGGTCTTCCTTCACCATCTTGTTCGCACGGCGCAGGTTCATCGTGCAGACGTTGCAGATGGTCATGATGTCGTGACCCATCGCCTCCGCCTCCGAGAGGATGCGGACGTTCAGCGCGAGATAGAGGTTCGGCTTCGCCTCGGCGATGTCGCCGGCGCCGCAGCACGTGGCCGACGGCATCGGAATGAGCTCGATGTCGAGCATCGGCGCGAGCGCCTTGGTGGTCGAGTTGAGCTCCTTGGAGGAGAACTCGGCGACGCACCCCGGGTAGTAGGCGAACTGGCGGGCCACTAGATGGTCTCCTTGACGTTCTTCATGAGCTTCTTGACCTGGTCGTGGTTCTTGACCTTGTGCGGGAACGGCGAGGGGGCCTTACCCTTGCGCAGCATCTTGAGCGCGAACGGCAGGTCCAGGTGCGCCTTGATCGGGTCGGTGAACGGCACGAGCAGCGTCTCGTTGAGCTTGCCGCCGGTCTGCATGGAGATGAGGAACGCCTTGGCGTGGCGGGCACCGCCATCCTTCATCGCGCGACCCTCACGGAAGGCGATGGCGCCGAGCTTCTCGATGGCGTCGCGGGGGTCGACGCCCTTCGGGCAGCGCTCGTTGCAGAAGTTGCAGCGGGTGCAGGCCCACACGCCGTGCTTGCCGGTGACGAGCTTGGAGCGCGTCTTGGGGTAGCCGTCGCGCACGTCGCCGTTGAAGCGGTAGGCCCACGCGAACGCAGCGGGGCCGACGAACTCGGGGTCGGCGGCCAGCGAGTTGCACTCGCTGTAGCAGGCGGCGCAGAGGATGCAGTTGGTCTCCTTGACCAGCTTCTGCATATCTTCCTTGGCGACGATCCGCTCCTTCTCGGGCGGCGGGCCGTCGGGCAGCAGGAACGGCTTGACCGACTTGACCTTCTCCCAGAAGGGCTCCATGTCCACCACGAGGTCCTTGATCGGCGTGAAGTTGCCGATCGGGTCGACCTGCACGGTGTCCTTGCCGGACCACTTCTTCAGGTCCTCAACCTGCTGCATGCATGCCAGCACCGTGCGGCCGTCGGCCTTGCAGGCGCAGGAGCCGCAGATGGCGCTGCGACACGAATACCGGATGGCAAGCGTGCCGTCCTGGTCGTTCTGGATGTCGAGAATCGCATCCAGCAGCGTCTTCTGCTCCCCGTGCTCGAGCGTGAAGTCCTGGTAGTAGGGCTCCGGCTTCGCCGCGTCGGGCTGGTAGCGGAAGATCTTGAATGTCGTCGAAGGCACTCGTGGGCTCCCTTAGTACGTGCGGACCTGCGGTTCGTATTTCGTGACCGTGACCTCGGAGTAGTCGAGGCGGATCTTGTCGTCCTCGAGGTACGACAGCGTGTGCTTCATCCAGTTGTCGTCGTCGCGCTCGGGGAAGTCGACGCGCGAGTGCGCTCCCCGGCTTTCGGTGCGCGTGACCGCGCCCTCGCACATGCAGGCTGCCAGGTCGAGCAGCCAGCCGGTCTCGAGCGTGTGGATGAGCGACTGGTTGAACGTGCGGCCCTTGTCGGTGACCTGCACGTCCTTGAACTGCTCACGCAGCGTGGCGACCTTGTCGCGCGCGGCGGCCAGGTCGGTGCCGTTGCGGAACACGCCCACCTTGGTCTGCATCGTGTCGGCCAGCTCGTCGCGCAGCGTGTGCTGCAGCGGCCCGGTGGTGCGGTCGAGCAGCGTGCGGACCTTGCGCTCGAAGTCGGTGGCCGCCGCGTTCGTGGCGGTGTGGGCCTTGCCCGACAGCGTGCCGGTGAAGTTTGCGGCGGCCAGACCGGCGCGGCGGCCGAACACCACGGTCTCGAGCAGCGAGTTGCCGCCCAGGCGGTTGGCGCCGTGCACCGAGACGCACGCGCACTCGCCGGCCGCGTAGAGGCCCGGCATGTGCGGGGCGGCGCCCCAGCTGTCGACGTGCACGCCACCCATGTGGTAGTGCGCACCGGGGCGGATGGGGATGGGCGCCTCGATGGGATCGACGCCCGCGAAGGCGATCGCCAACTCGCGGATCTGCGGCAGGCGCTCCTTGATGCGGTCGGCGCCGAGGTGGCGCAGGTCGATGAACACGCAGCCGTCCTCGCCGCGGCCTTCGAGGATCTCGGTGGCCTCGGCGCGCGAGACGACGTCGCGGGAGGCGAGCTCCAGCTTGTTCGGCGCGTACTTCGTCATGAAGCGCTCGCCGTCCTTGTTCAGCAGGTAGCCGCCCTCGCCGCGGGCACCCTCGGTCACGAGCACGCCGTTGGCGGCGAGCGTGGTGGGGTGGAACTGCATGAACTCCATGTCCTTCAGCGGCACGCCGGCGGCGAGCGCCATGCCCATGCCGTCGCCCGTGGAGGCGTGCGCGTTGGTGGACGGCCGGTACACGCGGCCGGCGCCACCGGTGGCGAGCACCACGGCCTTGGCCGCGATGGTCTCGATGTTGCCGTGGATCATGTCGTAGGCCACCACGCCGGCGCAGGCGCCGCTGGCGTCGCGGATGATCTCGGTGACGAAGTACTCCTCGTACACCGGGATGTCGAGCTTCACGCAGACGGTCCAGAGCGTGTGCAGGATCACCAGGCCGGTGACGTCCGCCGAGTAGCAGGTGCGCGGGAAACCGGCGCCGCCGAACGGACGCTGGGCGATCTTGCCGGTGGTCTCGTGGCGGCTGAAGATGGCGCCCCAGTGCTCCAGCTGGATGATCTCGCCCGGTGCCTCCTCGCACAGCACCGCGATGGCATCCTGGTCACCGATGTAGTCCGACCCCTTGACGGTGTCGAACGTGTGGTTCTCCGGGCTGTCCTCGGTCTCGTTGCCCAGCGCCGCGTTGATGCCGCCCTGCGCCGCACCCGAGTGACTGCGCACCGGGTGGATCTTCGTCACGAGGGCAACGTCTGCGCCCGCTTCCTTCGCTGCGATCGCCGCGCGCATCCCGGCGAGACCCGCTCCGACCACCACGACGTCATGCGTCCGCACGCTTCGCTCTCCTCCAGCTTGGGTGAGGTTCGTTCCGGGTGACTCTACCTGAACCCTCTGTGTTCTCAGACGTTCCCGTTGGCCGTGTCCCGTTCGCCCCGCGCGGTTGGGCCAAGTGTCCCCCGCCGCAGGTGCACCATGGCGGCGGCCAGGGCGATGGCGATGCCCGAGGTCGCGATCGCGATGCGGGCGCCGGGGCCGTCGGCCAAACGGCCGGCGATCGGTGCCCCCAGCGCGAACCCGGCGGGAAACGTGACGCCCAGCCACGCGAACGCCTCGGCCATCATCCCGTCGGGGGCGAGCAGACCGGTGTGGTCGTAGATCACCGACAGCATGGGAGCGATGCCCAGGCCGGCGAAGAGGGCGAGCGGAGCCAGCGTCCAGACGTTGGGGGCGGCCGCGGCCGGCAGGAACCCGACGGCGCAGACGAGTGCCGTGATGCTCAGGCGGCGGTGCGCCGGCGCATGCGAGATGCGCATTCCGTAGAGGATGCCGCCGACGGCGCTGCCGATCGCCCACACCGCCAGCACCACCCCGGCGGCCTTCGTCGCCTGGTGTTCGGCGGCGAAGGCGGGCACCGCCACCTCGAACTGGCTGAAGCTCATGCCGGCCAGCACGCCCAGCATCAGCATGGTGCGAAGACCCGGCTGGGCCAGCACCCCGCCGGCATGATGGGCGACCTCGGCGCTGCGCCAGCTGCGCGCCAGGGGGCTCACCGCGAACAGCACGCTGCCCGCGCCGAGCAGCACCGCGCCGGTCACGAGCATCGCGGGCGGCCCGCCCACCAACAGCGCGAGCGTGCCGATGAGCGGACCCACGGTCCAGATGACCTCCTGCAGGATCGACTCGAGCGCGAAGGCGGCGCGGCGCCCGTCGCCCGCGAAGCGTCCACTCAGGATGGTGCGCTGGCAGGAGGAGATCGGCGGCATCACACCCTGCAGGGCTGCGAGCGCGACGAGCACCGGGGTGGGCGCTCCCTGGCGGCCGGCGATGGCCAGTGCCGCCATGGCGGCGGCGCTCCACGCGGCGGCCGGGATGACCACGCGGGTGATCCCGATGCGGTCCACCAGGCGGCCCATCGGCGCCGAGGTGAGGGTCATGACCACAAAAGAGGCGGACACCGCCAGGCCGGCCGCGGTGTAGGAGCCGGTGGCCTCACGCAGCAGCAGCACCAGCGCCAGCGACTGGAAGCCGAGCGGAAGTCGGGCGAAGTTCGACGTGAGGAACAGGCGCGTGATACCCGGCGAGCGCAGCAGATCCAGGTAGGTGCGGAAGGGGCGGCGCGTCGGCAGCTCCACCGCCTCGGTGTTCGGATGCTCGCTGATCTCAGCGGTGTCGGTTGCGGGGATGCTGCTTGGCGGTGCGCTCGTTGCCGCGCCGGTAGTTGCCGGTGATGCGGGCCATCAGCTCCTGCGGGTCGTCCTGCTCGACATCGGCCAGGAACTGGCGTGCCGCCGCTCCGCGCAGCGTCGTGGCCGGGCGCCCGTCGTGTGTGATCTGCACGGTGCCGTCCTTCCGCACCACGTATTCGAAACCTTCGGGAGTGGCCATCCGCGGATGGTCGCAGGTCGCGCTGCCTGCGACAAAGCGCTCGTCACGCCGAGCAACCCGCGCGGGCTCAGCGGCAGAGTTCGCCCGAGAGCTTGCCGCCGCCGGCGATGTCCGGCAGCACGAGCTTGCCGGCCGCGTTCACCGTGCGAACCTCGCCGCTGGCCAGCACCAGCTTCTGCAACTCGTGATCGTCCACGTCGAGTACCTGCCCCCGCACCGGCCATGCGGCGTTGAGGGAGGCGACCTCAACGTGCCGGCCACCCTGGCACACCGACGACGGCGAGGTGGCGAGGGCAGCGCGGGAGCGGTCCTGCCAGAAGTCGCCGAACTGCTGCACCGTGCCGGCCCAGGCGTCGCTCGGGATGGACGCAAGCAACGTGTCCCACGCACCCAGCTTCCAGTTCCAGCCATTGGGGTGGAACAGGATCGACACCGGCGCCCCGTTGTCGCCGTTGGCCGCCATCAGGTCGCGCGCCTCGCCGATGCGCTGGTCGATGCGGGTGCCGCGTTCATCTTCGATGGCGACCGGGAACGTGGTGACCTCTGCGTACCCGGTGCCGTCGGCGCGGGGGATGCTGAACGGCAGCGAGCCACCCACCCACCCCTGCGTGCTGGACGAGTCGTCGCGGATGCCGGCAGCCTCTTCGGCCACCGCCAGGCGCGGCGTGGTGAGCATGTAGCCGGCGCGGAACGCCTTGGTGCCCGGGTTGAGCCGTGCCCGGATGAGCTCGCGGCTGACGCGCAGCTCGCCCATCACCGTTGCACCGGTGGTGAGTGTCGGGGAGGCCACGAACGGGCGATAGGTCGCCGCCGTCTCGGTGCCCGTCCCCATCGGGAGCTTGTCGAACACCGGCGAGTGCGCGACGGTCTGCGGCTGGATCTCCGCGCCCTTGGCGACGATGCCGCGCATGACGGCGTCGAAGATCCCGGTGTCGGAGAAGAACGCGACATCGAGATAGTCGGTGATGGTCTTGGTCCAGACGAACACGGTGGGCTGCACCTTGCGCGCGGCGGCGGCATTCACGTAGTCGGCCACCGGTCCGACGCCCAGCGAGAAGTTCAGCGACAGCGTCGGCAACACGGCGAAGCGCTTGCCGGCGGGCGCCGTGGACATCGTGACCCCGCCGTCCACGTGGGTGCGGTAGATGCCGCGCAGCCACAGCAGCCACCCGTCGGCGCTCGTGTCGAACGCGTTCTCATAGCGCGCCTTGCCCGACCAGCGGGCTCCCTGATGATGGCGGGTGACGAGGTCGGTCAGACGACCGCCCAGCAGGTAGGCGGCGCCACGGGCGTGGTCATTGTGGTCGCGGCCGCACTCGTCGTCGTCGTGCTCGCCGTCGCTCGAACTGCGCAGGGTCGAGGCGTGGCCGTCCTCGAAGTCGTCATCGTCGTCGGAGTCATCGGCGCCCGCCCGCAGGCGGGTCACGGCGGCGCTGCCGTCGTCGAACCGGGCGAGCACATGTGCGCCGTCCTCGGGCCGGTATCCGACCGTGCTGTACTGCCCGCCGAAGCGGTCGTCGATGTCGACCTGCCGCTCCGCTGCGCGGTCGAGCTCGGCCAGGGTGCGGTCCTCGCCGTCGACCCAGGTGATCTGCGTGCGGGTGGTCGCGAGTGTCGGCTGCGAGACACCGAAGAGGGGCAGCAAACGTGGGTCGGTGACGGCCTCACCCACCAACACACCGCCGGCGGCGACGAAAGCGCGCAGCACGTTCACGTCGGCGTCGGAGAGACTGCCGGGCGGCACGGGTCCGGCCAGCATCACGATGCGGTAGCCGGCTGCCTCACCGATTGTGGCGACGATCGTCACCGGCACACCGACGGTGCGAAGCCCCTGATACTCGGCGCCTCCGGCGGTTTCATCCAGCGGCACCACTGCCACCTGGTCGCGGAACGTGGCGAGGGTGGGAGCCGGTGTCTTGGTGCACCGCGCCGCGTTCGGGGTCGCGGTGACCGACTGGCCGTCGAGCGACCACGTCACCGTGGACGCGAACTCCACCTGGACGACATCGACCAAGCGGCCGGGAAGGAAGACCGTGGGCTGATCGTGCAGGTCGCCGACCGTGAACATGTTCCGCGGGCCGACTGGGACCTCGACGCGGGCGGCGTTCGGGTTGGTATAGCCGAGGTGGGCAACGTAGTGATCGTCGTCGCGGCTGACGCACTCGAGCACGGGGGTGATCTGCTGACGAGTTGCCAGCACCGCCGAGGCGATGCTCTTGAGTGTCTTCCTGCCGGGCCGGCGTTTCGCCGGGCCGGTTGCTCGCAGCGGCCTGCGTGCGGCACGCTGAACGCGCGGGTCCGACGCAGTCTGTGAGCTGAACTTGGCGAAGTCGCGGGGGATCGCGCTCTTACGGGCCTTCTTGGCGGTACGGTGGATGCATGCGAGCGCACGCGGCTTCGCCTTGGATGCCGGCGGGCCTGTCACGGTGTCGCACTTCAGCCGGGCCGGGGCGATCTTGGTCATGGCCGTGGCGGACGTGGCGCCCACCAGCGATGCGGCGGCGATTGCGACGCCCAGTGCGCGTTTTCCCCGATTGATCGCGGCCGAGTGGCCCATAGCATTCGGCGTCGGCAGCATCCCTCGATAGATCGGCAGATGCTGTTGGATGCTTGAACTCAGGTGAGCAACGCCATGGAGGCGCGGGTGACCATGAAACGCATCGGGGTCGACTATTCGGAGCTGCACCGGCTCGACAGCCCGGCCAACCGGCTGCTGCGTGACCACATCTGGGGCGCAGACAACGACATCGGCCAGCAGTCGTTCATCACGCCCCGCTACCTGGACGACATGATCGTGCGCCTCGGCATCGGGCCCGACACCCATCTGCTCGACGTGGGCAGCGGCACGGGTGGCCCGGCGGTCTACCTGGCGAGCGCCACCGGCTGTCGCGTCAGCGGCATCGAGATCAACGAGGTCGGCGTGGAAGTGAGCCGCAGCCTGATCGCGAACGCCGGGCTGGGCGACCGGGTGACGGTGGTGCAGGGCGACGCCCACACGATGCCGTTCGCGGACGCCACGTTCGACCTGGCGCTCAGCCTCAACGTCATGAACGTGTTCGAGGACAAGGCGCGCGTGTTTCGCGAGGTGCTGCGGGTGCTGAAGCCCGGTGCGCGCTGGGCGTTCCTGTCGGGCACCTTCGAGATGGGTGTCGAGGATGAGGACGCTCGTGAGCGGCTGCGTCGTGGCTACCTGATCCCCCAGTTCTACGACTCCTTGCGCGGCTACAAGGAGAAGCTGTGGGCGGCCGGCTTCAGAGTGGAGGAGGCCGTCGAGTTCGTCTCGGACTTCTGGGTGCAGGTCCGGCGCTGGGGCGACGGCTACCGCACCAATCGCGATGCGATCGCCGCCGAGCAGGGCGCGGAGAACACCGACTACCACATCGACTACTTCGCCACCTATCTGGCGCTGATCGAGGCGGGCAAGGCATCCAACCACCTGGTCATCGCTCGCCGTCCCGGTGGCGGCGCTCCGGAGACGCCGGTGTAGGGCACCGGAGTCACCGGTGGGCCGCTCGTGCCTCGGATCGGATCGGACGGGTATAATCCCCCGGCTTTCGGCCGCCCCTCAACCCGGCGGCCGGTTTTCCGTCAGCGTTCAAGGAGTCAGCCAGTCGTGGCCTACGATGTGACCTTCATTCCCGGTGATGGCACCGGACCCGAGATTGCCGAAGCCACGAAGCGCGTTCTGGATGCGACCGGCGTCGACTTCAACTGGGATGTCCAGGAGGCGGGCGTCGACATCATGAAGACCGCCGGCACACCGTTGCCGGACTCGGTCATCGAGTCGATCAAGCGCACCAAGGTCGCGATCAAGGGGCCGATCACCACGCCGGTCGGGACCGGCTTCCGCAGCGTGAACGTGGCCCTGCGCAAGGCCATCGACCTGTACTCGTGTGTACGTCCCTGCAAGTCGTACGAGGGCGTACGCAGCAAATACGACGACATCGACATCGTCTTCGTGCGCGAGAACACCGAGGATCTGTACGCAGGCATCGAGTTCGAGCACGACACGCCCGACGCGCTGAAGATCATCGCCGAGATCGAGGCCCTGTCGGGGGTGTCGATCCGGGAGCACTCCGGCATCTCCATCAAGCCGATCTCGGTGGAGGGAACCCGCAGGATCGTGCAGTACGCCTTCGACTACGCCCGCGAGTTCGGCCGCAAGAAGGTCACGGCCGTCCACAAGGCCAACATCATGAAGTACACCGACGGCCTCTTCCTGCAGGTGGCCACCGAGGTCGCCGAGCAGAACTCGGACATCGAGTTCGAGGAGCGCATCGTCGACAACATGTGCATGCAGCTGGTGCAGAAGCCCGAGCTGTATGACGTGATCGTGCTTCCGAACCTCTACGGCGACGTGCTGAGCGACCTGGGCGCCGGGCTGGTTGGCGGACTGGGCGTGGCACCGGGCGCCAACATCGGCACCGAGGCCGCCCTGTTCGAGCCGACCCACGGCAGCGCGCCGAAGTACGCGGGCCTGAACAAGGTCAACCCGATGGCGATGATGCTGTCCGGCGTGATGATGCTGCGCTACCTCAAGGAGAACGACGCCGCCGACCGCATGGAGCACGCGATCGCCGACGTCATCCGCGAGGGCAAGGACGTGACCTACGACATGAAGCCGAACCGCGACGACCCGACGGCAGTCGGCACCAGCGGTGTGGCCGACGCGCTCGTCAAGAAACTGCAGGGATAGGCGTCCGTGTCACAAGTGTGAACGGTGTCTGGCACCGTTTACCAGTGTGACAGCCGTCCACGTCAAGAAACTGCAGGGATAGGCGTCCGTGTCACAAGTGTGAACGGTGTCTGGCACCGTTTACCAGTGTGACAGCCGTCCAGTGCGCAGACGCGCGGTGCCATTCCAGATCTCGTCCCGTGCAGACGGCCCGGCAGCGCGGGCAACCTTGCCCTTGCCTCGGGCAGGTGGGCTGACCAAGATACGAATCCCGACGTGCCGACCACGTGTCCGGCGAGGACGACTCCCGAGAGGAACCCATGAGTAACCCCATTCGCGTTGCCGTCACCGGCGCTGCCGGCCAGATCGGCTACAGCCTCCTTCCGCGCATCGCGGCGGGCGAGATGTTCGGCAAGGACCAACCCCTCATCCTGCAGCTGCTCGAGATCCCCGTCGAGGGTCCGCAGAAGGCCATGAAGGGCGTCGCCATGGAGCTCGACGACTGCGCCTTCCCGTTGCTTCAGGGCATCGAGCTGTGCGACGACCCGAAGAAGGCGTTCAAGGACGTCAACTGGTGCCTGCTGGTGGGCTCCAAGCCGCGCGGCCCGGGTATGGAGCGCGCCGACCTGCTGCGCGACAACGGCAAGATCTTCGTGGAGCAGGGCAAGGCGATCGACGAGGTCGCCGCCGACGACTGCCGCATCGCCGTCGTCGGCAACCCGTGCAACACCAATGTCATGATCGCCGCGTCGCAAGCCAAGCGCCTCGGCCCGGAGCGGTTCACCGCGATGACCCGCCTCGACCAGAACCGCGCGGTCACGCAGCTTGCGCAGAAGAGCGGCATGACCGTCCAGGACGTCGCCAACCTCGTGATCTTCGGCAACCACTCGCCGACCATGTACGCCGACTTCACCAACGCCACCATCGGCGGCAAGAGGGTGACCGACGTCATCACCGACCACAAGTGGCTCAAGGAGGAGTTCCTGCCGACGGTCGGCAAGCGTGGCGCTGCGATCATCGACGCTCGTGGCCTTTCGAGCGCCGCGTCGGCCGCCAACGCGCTGATCGACCACGTGAAGGCGCTCACGACGGTGGGCGACACCATCCACTCGGTCGCCGTCAAGTCGGACGGTCAGTACGGGTTCGCCGAGGGTGTGTGGGCCTCGATGCCCGTCCGCACCACGGCGCCCGGCACCTACACGGTCGACACCACCTGGCAGCACGACGACTTCTCCAAGGAGAAGATCGCTGCGACCAACGACGAACTCGTCGGCGAGCGCGAGACCGTCGCCGAGATGCTGGGGTAGGTCGCAGTCGGCCACCGGGCGGTCGTGTTGCGATCGCCCGGTGGCCGACATCCTCTCAGCTGAGGTGCAAGCCCGGCTGATGAATGCGCGTCGTGCCCGCCGGGTCGCGCGCCAGTGCCGCCTGAGGCCGGATGGGGCGGGGCACCAGGTTTCCGCCGCAGTTGGGACATCGTCCCGCCAGGCATCCGGCGACGCAGTCGGCACACCAGGTGCACTCGTACGTGCAGATCATCGCCTGATCCGAGTCCGGTGGCAGATCGCGATCACAACACTCGCAGCCGGGTCGCAGTTCGAGCATGGAGTCCCCCTTCGTCTCTGCAGCGCCGCTGGGCCAACGTACCGGTGCGTACGCCGTTGCGTCCGGCAAGGCTTGCCAAGCCCGATCGTGACACCGACCAGATCATGCCGCTGCGGTGTGCCGGCCGGCTTCCTCGCCGGACACACCGCACCACGCCGCGAAATCCGGCGGCGACCGCGAGGCGGCTAGTTCGTCCTCCAGGGGTCGACCATGACGTCGTCGACACTCCAGTTTGCGGCGACGTTGCGGGTGGAGTAGGTGATCTGCACCCACTGCTTTCCCGACGCATCCCTGATGTCCGGCAGCATCATCCGGTTCGCGACCGCCCACCCTGCCTGACCTCCATCGAGGTCGAGGTCATTCGTGGCGACGTTCACGCCACTTGTCACGCGCACGTGGATGTGCAGCGCGGAGCCGGCGACACCGGGGCGCTTGTAGAAGAAGCGCAGCGAGTCTTCACTCGAGTTGACGCAGAATCGCTCACCGACCGCCTGGGATCCCGCGGGAACCCTCAGCGACCGCGCGTGGGTCGAGCCGTTGATGCGCCACGGCTCGTTCTCGTTG
>WBZQ01000048.1_pt2 | contig 53290 bp, 49 predicted proteins | sample 5204251 | NCBI WGS metagenome assembly WBZQ01 (sample SAMN12412402, study PRJNA552823) | activated sludge metagenome | isolation source: activated sludge from nitrification reactor of wastewater treatment plant... | place: USA: Virginia | collected 2017-09
CGGCGCAGACAGGACAGCGCAACACGTCGGCCACCGCGACGAGCGCGGGCCGGACGGCGGCGGGTGTCAGCCGGTGACCCCGCGCAGTTCCTCGCCGAGCGCGCTGGCCTCGTCCGGCGTCAGCTCGACGACGAGGCGTCCGCCACCCTCGATGGGAATCCTGACAACGATTCCACGCCCTTCCTTGGCCGCCTCGAGAGGCCCATCCCCAGTACGTGGCTTCATCGCCGCCATTCCCGAACTCCCTTCAGAGCAACTGCCTGGCTCACATAATACGTGCCGCGCCGGACACACCCGCCGATGACGTGCCCGTTCGGCGCAGCACAACCAGCACAGGGATCCATGTTACCCATCAGTACGGTCCGGTGATCCGGCACCGTCGGGTGTCCTCCCCGGGTCGGCCGGAACGCCCGCGTCGAGGTGCCCGGGATCACCACCGTCCGGTGTGTGCTCACGTGCCTGCAACCGGACGACCACCGACCGCAACTCGTCGAGTTCACGGGCCACCTTCTCCAGCGCCCAGTCCACCTCGTCCTGGCGATAACCGCGCACCGCCTGCGCAAAGGTCAGCGACCGCACGTCGTCGCCGGTCACGCCCGCGCGCGGCAGCCGCGTGAGCGTCGTGCCGGGTTCCAGTGGCGGCAGATCCTCGCCGCGGCCGAACACGAACCAGACCACGGCGAAGACCACCACCACGACGAGCGCCATCACCAGCAGATAGATCAGGATTGTCTGCACGGGTCCATAGTGGCACGGTGTGCCCGGCAGCCGGTTTCCGCTCCGGACGCACCCGCTGCCCCGTCGGGGTGGTGAGGCCGCCCTACGAGGCGATCTCCTCGTCGCCCGAGGCTTCCGGGCGGATGGTGTTCATCGGCGGACGGTCCTCCAGGTACACCTCGGTGGTGTGCGGACTGAACGAGCCGTCGGGTTCGGCGGTGAACTGTGTGAGTCCGACGTTGGAGTCGGTGAAACCGCATCGCCGCATGAAGGTTCCGACGATCTGCCGGCTCATCACCCCGAGCTCGATCAAAGGCCGGTTGCGGTGCGTGCGCACCCCCAGGTTGACCTGCCCGATACCGCCCAGGCCGTACTTGTCGTAGGTGTCGATCAGCAGACCGATCTCCACGCCGTAGCCGGGCGCGAACGGCACCGACGACAGCAGTTCCCTGGTGCCCGCGTACTCGCCACCCAGCGGCTGCAGCACGGCCGTCAGGTCCGGCTTCTGTGACGCCAGCAGCGGACGCGCGACCAGTTCGGTGACCCGGCCACCGCCGTTGGGATCGGAGGAGCCGCCGGTCTTCAGCGGACGCCGGTAGTAGCCCTTCACCAGGTGGATATCGCGATTCATGAGCAGCGGCCCGAGCATCTTGGGCACGAACATCGGGTCGGGGTCAATCAGGTCGGAGTCGACGAAGGCGATCAGGTCGCCGCTGGTGACGGCGATCGAGCGCCACAGCACCTCACCCTTGCCCTTGACAGGTTCGAGTTCGGGAACCGCCTCCTCCCGGCTGATCACGCGAGCCCCGGCCGCCGTCGCCCGCTCCGCGGTGGCGTCCGTGGACCCGGAGTCGAGCACGATCACCTCGTCGACCAGATCCGGATACAGCGGCATGATCGAGGCGATCACGTCGGCGACCGTCTCCTCCTCGTTCAGTGCGGGCAGCACCACCGAGATGGTGCGGCCGTCCTTGGCGGCGACGAGCTCGTCGATCGTCCAGTCGGGCTGTTCCCAGGTGTGTGTGACGGTCCAGTCCCGTTTGGGGCTGCCGGTGTCGGCCGGCGCCGGCCACATCGAGGTCTTGTCGCGGCTGCTGATGGCGGTCGGCTTGCGTCGCGCGGTACCACCCGGACGCTTTGCTGGCTTGGTCATGCGAGTCCCCTGACTGTTCGGGCGGGAGCTCTCGTTCCCGCTATGGCAGCGACCATGTCGACCACGCGCCGGGTGGCGGCAACCTCGTGTACGCGAAACATCCTGGCGCCGTCGGCGGCGGCCAGTGCTGTCGCTGCGAGGGTTCCCTCCAGCCGGTCTTGCAGGTCCACACCAAGAGTCTCCCCCACGAAATCCTTGTTGCTCAGCGCCATTAACACTGGCCAGCCCGTATTAACAAGATCTTTCACCCCCCGTAACAACGCCAATCCGTGGAAAGTGTTCTTGCCGAAATCGTGCGTCGGGTCGATAACGATCGAGTCACGGGCCACGCCCGCGGCGAGGGCGCGATCGGCGGCCGTGGTCACCTCGGCGAGCACATCGGCCACCACGTCGTCGTAGGCGACTCGGTGCGGCCGGGTCCGCACCCGCGCGCCGCCGGTGTGCGAACACACGATGCCCGCACCCATCGTCGCGGCCACCGACACCAGCTCCGGATCGGCGCCCGCCCACGTGTCGTTGATCAGGTCGGCGCCCTCGGCGCAGGCCTTGGCGGCCACCTCGGCCCGCCAGGTGTCGACGCTGATGAGGACGTCGGGGTACTGCTCGCGGATCCAGCCGATCATGCCGACCACCCGCTGTGCCTCGGTGGCGGCGTCGACCTCCTCGCCCGGCCCCGCCTTGACGCCGCCGATGTCGATGACGTCGGCGCCCTCGGCGACCACCCGGTGCACCCGCTCCTGCGCGGGTGCATCGGCAAAACTCGCACCCCGGTCGTAGAACGAGTCCGGGGTGCGGTTCACGATGGCCATGACGAGCGCGCGGTCGGTGGCCACCGGACGGCCACAGAGTGTGGGCAGGGTCATGCGCTCCACACTAACGGCACGAGGTGAGCATTCCCTTGGCCACGTCCCGCGGCCGGGGCCGTCAGCCGCGGGGAACCTTGGCGGCCGCGACGTCGGCGGCGTACCCGTCGTAGAACGGGACATATCCCGTGGCCCGGCCGGAAAGCACGAACACCGGATCGGTACCGGTCTCCCCGTACGCCTCGTTGCGCAACTCCACCTTGCGCGTCTTGAACGTGGAGGTGGACTCCAGTTCGTCGACGATCCGCACGAACAGCGGGATCGCGTACGACGGCAGCGCCTCGTAGAGGTGTGCGGCCAGCTTCACCGGATCCAGGCTCTGCCCGTCGCGCAGCTTGACCGCGACCATGCCGGCCTTGCCGTCGGTGCCGGGGATCGCCACACCGTAGGCGACGGCCTGCTCGACCTCCTCGACCAGGTCGACAGCACCCTCGACCTCGGTGGTGGCCACGTTCTCGCCCTTCCACCGGAAGGTGTCGCCGAGCCGGTCGACGAACGAGACATGCGAGAAGCCCTGATCGTGCACGAGGTCGCCGGAGTTGAAGTAGGCGTCGCCGTCCTTGAAGGCGTCGCGGATGACCTTTTTCTCGGTCTCCTTGGCATCGGTGTAGCCGTCGAGCGGGACGCGGTCGCTGATCTGCGCCAGCAGCAGGCCGGTGCCACCCTTGCCCACCTTGGTCAGGCGTCCCTTCGCGTCGCGCTTGGGGCTGCCGTCGTCGTTGTAGTCGACGATCACGTACGGCAGCGGGCAGAAGCCCGCGGTCTTGTCGACGCTGAAGGCGTTGATGAAGGCGATGTTGAGCTCGCTGGCACCGTAGAACTCGACGATCCGGTCGATGCCGAAGCGCTCGGCGAACTCGTCCCAGATGTCCGGGCGCATACCGTTGCCGACGATCAGGCGCACCGAGTGCTTGCGGTCGGTGTCCTTGGGCGGCTGCGCGGCCAGGTAGCGGCAGAGTTCGCCGATGTAGCAGAAGGCGGTGGCCCGGTTGAGGATGACGTCGTCCCAGAACCGGGACGCCGAGAACTTGCGGCCGATGGCGATGCACGCACCGCCGGCCAGGACCGAACCGAGCGACACCGACAGCGCGTTGTTGTGATAGAGCGGCAGCGCGACGTACATGGTGTCGTTGTGGTGCAGCCGCACGCCGAGTCCACCGATGCCCGAGAAGTTGGCCAGCCAGCGGTTGTGGCTCATGACGCTGGCCTTGGGCAGGCCGGTGGTGCCGGAGGTGAAGATGAAGAAGGCGTCGGTGGCGGCCGGCAGTTCCTTGGTGATCGCAGGATCGGTGTCGGGTTTGCCGTCGGCGGCCACGTCGAGCGCGGTGAAGTCGAAGGCCCGCGGCGGCAGCGATGCCGGCGACACCGAGTGGTAGACGTCGGCGCACTCGGGGTCGTACACGAGCACCTTCGCCTTGAGCAGCGACAGGCTGTGCTCGGCGACCTCGCCGAGCTGGTTGTAGTTCATCATTCCGGCGGTGGCGCCGAGCTTGACGGTGGCCAGGATGACGTACAGGTCCGTGGGGCAGTTCTTCGACAGGATCGCGACCACGTCACCGCGGCCGACACCGTTCTCGGTGAGCACAGCCGCGTAGCGGTTGACCAGGCTGTTGGCCTCGCCGTAGGTGGTGGTGGCGCCCTCGAACCGCACGAACGGGCGATCGGGATGGGCCTTCGCCAGGTTCTGGAAGATGTGACCGATGGTCTTCTTCATCTTCGGCGAGCGCAGGATGAGCCCCGGAGCGTGTTTGACGATGCCCGGCACGTCGGGGGCCATCTTCACCAGTCCGCGCGCCAAATCGGCGACCGTGACCGTCTTACGATCGTCCTTGCCCATGTATTTCCGATCTCCCCTAATCCAGGTGCACACTTGTACACCGGCCATCCTAGGACGTGCGCCACGAACCCCCGCACGGGAGTCCCAGGTCGCATCCGGCGCCTCGGCTCCGGTGGTGCAGCTCACCCTACCGGCCGGTAGCAAGCTCCAGCGCACCCACCACCGAATCGGTCACCAGCAGCCGGTCCATCGCGCGCTGCGAGACGAAACCGTCCCGCATCCGGGCGGTCAGCCAGTCCAGCAGGGGCGCGTAGAAACCCTCCGGATCGAGCAGGACCACCGGCTTGTCGTGCATGCCGAGAAAGCCGCCGGTCCATGTCTCGAACAGTTCCTCGAGTGTGCCGACTCCGCCCGGCAGGGTGATGAAGGCGTCGGCCCGCTCGTCCATGAGCTGCTTGCGCTGCCGCATCGTGTCGGTGACGATCAGCTCGTCGGCGCCGGTGTCGGCCACCTCCCGCTCCATCAGCGCGGTGGGGATGATGCCGACCGTGTGAGTACCTCCGGCGCGCGCCGCACGGGCGAGAGCGCCCATCATCGACACATTGCCGCCGCCGGAGATCAGGGTGTGTCCCCCGGCGGCGATTGCCGTGCCCACCTCTGCGGCCAGGTCGAGATAGCGCTGGTCCACCGGCCCCGACGCGCAGTACACGCAGATCGAGATCGGGGCACTCATCGGGTCAGCCGCCCGTCGTCGTCCTTGCCGCACGTCGGGCACGCCGACTTCACGATCTCGACGGCCTCCTCGGCCGTGTCGACGAGGTGCAGCAGATCGATGTCACCGTCGGAGATCATGCCCTCGCCGAGCAGCCGCTCGCGCAACCAGTCGATCAGCCCGCCCCAGTAGTCGCGTCCGACGAGCACGATCGGGAACCGTCCGACCTTCTTGGTCTGCACCAGGGTGAGTGCCTCGAAGAGTTCGTCGAGGGTGCCGAAACCGCCGGGCAGGCAGACGAAGGCCTGCGCGTACTTGACGAACATCGTCTTGCGGACGAAGAAGTACCGGAAGTTCATGCCCACATCGACCCACGGGTTGATGTGCTGTTCGAACGGCAGCTCGATGTTGAGGCCGATCGATTGCGCGCCGGTGTCGTAGGCGCCACGGTTGGCGGCCTCCATCGCCCCCGGACCGCCGCCGGTGATGACCGCGTACCCGGCCTCACCGAGCGCCTGACCGAGACGCACCGCAAGCCGATAGGCCTCGGTGCCGGGTTTGATGCGCGCCGAACCGAACACCGTGACGGCCTCGGCCACATCGCTCATCGCGTCGAAACCGGCGACGAACTCGGACTGGATGCGCAGCACCCGCCACGAGTCACGCACCGTGCGATCGACCCGCAGACCGGGGTCGCGCGGGTCGACCCACGCCAGCAGATGCCGGTCGGTGGTCTCCTCCGACGGATCGCGGCGGAACATGATCGGTCCCGCGTAGTTGGTGGACGTGTCCGGGGTGGGCGGCAGGTCTGGTTGGCTCACGCCGCAACGCTAGCAGCGCCCCCACGATCATCGAGGGCTGATGGAATACGGGCCGGCCGGATCAGGCCGACAGGTAGCCGCGCAGCAGGTCGGCGACCTCGCGGATCTGGCTCACCGGCACCCGCTCGTCGGCGCGGTGCGCCAGGCTCGGATCACCCGGGCCGAGGTTGACCGCGGGAATGCCGAGCGCGGAGAATCGGGACACGTCGGTCCAGCCGAACTTGGCCCGGAACCGGCCCGCCGCCGCCTCGACGAGGGCCGCGGCGGCCGGATGCGCCAGACCCGGCAGCGCGCCGGCCGCCGAGTCGGTGAGTTCGAGCGTGATCAGGCCCGAATCCAGTTGTTCGGCAAAGACTTCCCGCACATGCGCGAGGGCGGCGTCGATACTGCGGTCCGGGGCGAAGCGGAAGTTGACGTCGACGTGCGCGGCGTCGGGGATCACGTTGCCGGCGATCCCGCCGCCGATCGCCACCGCCGACAGGCCCTCGCGGTATTCGCAGCCGTCGATGTCGACGCGGCGCGGCTCGTAGGCGGCCAGCGTGGTGAGCACCCCGCCGAGTTTGTGAATGGCGTTCTCGCCCATCCACGATCGGGCCGAATGCGCGCGGGTTCCGGTGGCGGACAGGCGCACCCGCAGCGTGCCCTGGCAGCCCGCCTCGATCAGGCCCGACGTCGGCTCGCCCAGGATCGCGACGTCGGCGGCCAGCCAGTCCGGCAGGTCACGCTCGATATGCCCGAGGCCGTTGAACTCGGCGGCGATCTCCTCGCAGTCGTAGAACACCAGCGTCAGATCGTGCGCCGGGTTCTCCAGGGTCGCGGCCAGATGCAGGAACACCGCGTCGCCCGACTTCATGTCCGTGGTTCCGCAGCCGTGCAGGAAATCGTCGTCGATACCGTAGTGATCGTCGTGTCCGCTGCTGCGCCGGTGCGGCACATTGCCTGCGATCGGCACGGTGTCGAGATGGCCGGCGAGCAGCACCCGGGTGGGCAGGCCACGGTCGGTGCGGGCCAGGACGCAATTGCCGTGCCGGATCACCTCGAAACCGCTCGTCTGCTCCCGCAGCGCCGCCTCGACGGCGTCGGCGATCAGTGTCTCGTCCTTGGACACGCTCTCGATGTCGACGAGGGCCGCGGTCAGTTCGACGGGGTCGCTGCTCAGATCCAGCTGCGGGATGCTCACGCGTCCACGGTAGTCGTCCCCGGCGTCGCAAACCCCACCGCTGCGGGCCGGCATCGCGATTATTGTCGTGGCGGGGCGTATCGGTGGGGTTTGCGTCGACGACCAGGCCGTAAACTGCACCTCGTGACTGGAGCAATCGCAACTGGTATCGCCACCCTGACCGACGACGGCGCCGTCCTCGACACCTGGTTCCCCGAACCGGCACTCGATGACGAGGTCGCCACCACCGGCACCGAGGTCCTCGACCTCGCCGACATCCCCGCAGACCTCGAGCCGCTGGTCGGCACCGACGAGGCGCGCGGCGTCAAGATCGTCGCGGTGCGCACGTCCATCGCCGACCTCTCCGCCGCCCCCGTCGACGCCCATGACGTGTACCTGCGGCTGCACCTGCTCTCGCACCGGCTGGTGGCCCCGCACGGCATCAACCTCGACGGCCAGTTCGGACTGCTCACCAACGTCGTGTGGACCAACCACGGCCCGTGCGCGGTGGAGGGCTTCGAGAAGACCCGCCTGCGGCTGCGCGCCCGCGGACCGGTCACCGTCACCCACATCGACAAGTTCCCCCGCATGGTCGACTACGTGATTCCCACCGGTGTCCGCATCGGCGACGCCGACCGGGTCCGCCTCGGCGCACACCTGGCATCGGGCACCACCGTCATGCACGAGGGTTTCGTCAACTTCAACGCCGGAACCCTGGGTACCTCGATGGTCGAGGGCCGCATCTCCGCGGGCGTCGTCGTCGGCGACGGCTCTGACGTGGGCGGCGGTGCGTCGACGATGGGCACCCTTTCCGGTGGCGGCAAGGAGATCATCGCCCTCGGTGAGCGTTGCCTGCTCGGCGCCAACTCGGGCTGCGGTATCCCCCTTGGCGACGACTGCGTCATCGAGGCCGGACTGTACGTGACCGCGGGCACCAAGGTGACCGGTCCGGACGGCACCCGGGCCAGCGCCCGGGACTTCGCCGGCGCCTCCAACCTGCTGTTCCGACGCAACAGCGTCACCGGTGCCGTCGAGGTGCTGCCGTGGAAGGGCGACGGCATCGCGCTCAACCACATCCTGCACAAGAACGACTGACCCGCCGGCTGGTTGAGGTGCGCGACCTCGCACCTCAACCGGCGACGGGGCCTACAGGCGTGCTGCCGCCGCCGCGATGCGTTCGTCGGTGGCGGTGAGGGCGATGCGGACGTGCCTGGTGCCGGCCGGGCCGTAGAAGTCGCCGGGGGCGGCGAGAATGCCGCGCTCGGCCAGCCAGTTCTGGGTGGTCCGGGAGTCCTCGCCCCGGCTGGCCCACAGGTACAGACCGGCCTCGGAGTGGTCGACAGTGAATCCAGCCCCCTCGACAGCCGCCTTGAGCACATCGCGGCGGGCCCGATAGCGCTCACGCTGGGCGTCGACGTGCGTGTCGTCGTTCAGGGCTGCGGTCATCGCGGCCTGGATCGGGAACGGCAGCATCAGCCCGGAGTGCTTGCGGACGGCGAGCAATTCGGCGATGAGGTCGCGATCACCGGCGAAGAACCCGGCCCGGTAGGACGCCAGATTCGATACCTTCGACAGCGAGTGGATGGCGAGCAGATCCGTGTGGTCACCGTCGCAGACCCGCGGATCGAGGATCGAGTACGCCTCGCCCTCCCAGGTCAGGCCCAGGTAGCACTCGTCGGACGCGACGATCACATCGCGTGCGCGCGCCCACTCGACCACCTTGCGCAGGTGGTCGATACCCAGCACCTTGCCGGTGGGGTTGGACGGGGAGTTGATGAACAGCAGCGCCGGCCTGGCCGGACCCAGCTGCACCGTCGAATCTGCACGGACGGGGGTGGCGCCGGCCAGCAGCGCGCTCACCTCGTACGTGGGGTAGGCGACCTCTGGGATCACCACGGTGTCACCCGCGCCGAAGCCGAGGATCGACGTCAGGCCGGCGATGGCCTCCTTGGTCCCGATCACCGGCAGGATCTGGTCGGTTCCGAGCTCCGACGCCCCGTAGCGCCTGGTGAGCGCCGCCGCGGCCGCCTCCCGCAGCTCCGTGGTGCCGATCGTCGTGGGATATCCCGGGAACTCCGCTCCTGCGTCGAGGGCGCGGCGGATCAGCGGGTCGACGGGGTCGACCGGTGTGCCCACCGACAGGTCGACGATACCGTCGGGGTGCGCGGCGGCCGTCGCCTTCGCCCCGGCGATGGTGTCCCACGGAAAGTCGGGCAGCGTCGAGCTGACCTTGCGGCGTGAAGCGTTACCCACTGGTTCCCCATTCCCTCAGCCCACGGCGGCACGGGCCACCGGCGCGCCCTGCGACGCCGCTCTCACTCCTCGATCGGCGCGAGCGCGGCGATGAAAGGAGGATCGTAGTCGGTCTTGCCCACCTTGCTGGCGCCGCCCGGCGACCCGAGGTCGTCGAAGAAGTCGGCGTTGGCGCTGACGTACGGTTCCCACTCGTCGGGCACATCATCTTCGTAGAAGATCGCCTCGACCGGACACACCGGTTCGCAGGCACCACAGTCGACACATTCGTCGGGCTGGATGTACAGGCTCCGCCCGCCTTCGTAGATGCAGTCCACCGGGCACTCTTCGACGCAGGCCTTGTCCATGACATCGACGCAAGGCTCCGCGATGATGTAGGTCACCACTATCTCCTTCGCTGCACATTCGTGTCCGCCGCGTGGCGGAGCCGGATGTCCGCTGTGTGGACAGCACCGGTTCGACCGCGGCGGGAGGTGGTCCAAGGGCTGATCGCACCACCTGCGGGTCCTCGTGCGGGCACACCTGTGCCGCTCGAAAAGATCGCGCACCACAGTATCCGCCCTCGACCGGGTGTAAGAAAAACTGACCGTGCCCTAAGCGCCGAGTACCGGCGAGCTGACCAGCGATTTCCCGGATCTGATCGATGATTTCGGGCCGATAAGTAATGCGGATCACAGCGCCGGCGACTTTCGGTGCTTGCGATCAGGGCGCCGCAAACGGTGGCAGGGGCCGCTTCCGCCCGACACAGTGGAGGCCATGACGGCATCCGGAACGATTCGGGCGGGTCTGCCCGCCGTTGTCCGTGACCAGCGTCCGGCGGCAGCCGGAACGCTTCCGCGCGGCTCGCGACCGGCGACCCGGCATCTGCCCACCCGGTTGCGCCCGGCCGATCTGCTGCGCATCGCCGACCAGGGCGCCGCCGACATCCTCGACGGCCGCTACGACGCGCTGTTGCCGTCGCGGTGGGATCGGACCACCCGCTCGGCGACCCGCCTCGAGCGGCGCGACGATCTCGAACTGTGGCTCGTCAGCTGGGTCGACGACGGCCGGTCCGAACTGCACGACCACGCCGGATCTCTCGGCGCGCTCACCGTGATGTCCGGGTCGCTGCGCGAATACCACTGGACGGGCGATGACCTGCGGGTCCGCGTGCTGGGTGCGGGAGACCAGGCGGCCTTCCCGATCGGCTGGGTCCACGACCTGATGCGCGATCCACAGCCCGCCGGCACCGGACCCGGCCCCGCTCCGACCCTCACCGTGCAGGCGTACTCGCCGCCGCTGACGGCGCAGTCGTACTACGAGGTCACCGAACACGGCACGCTGCGGCGCACCCGTACCGAACTCAAGGAGTTACCCGAGTAGAGCTCGTACAGGAACGTCCGTGCACCGGCAGGTTCCGGGCCACCGGCCGGGTGTCGACGGCCAGACCGGTCACCGGATCGGCGAGCGCCTCGACGTGACCGGCGAGACCGTCGTCGATCCAGGTGCCACGATCGAGCACATACGGCGGTTCGGCGGTGATCCGCTCGGTCAGGGTGAACCCGCACCGCGCGGTCAGCTCGGCCAGCGTGTCGAGATTGGGCCACGGCCGTTCCGGGTTGACGTGGTCGGGCGTCAGCGGTGACACCCCGCCCCAGTCGGCGATGCCCGACGCGATCAGCGCCGCGCACTCCTCGTGCGAGACCAGGTTGGGCGGTGCCTGAATGGCCACATCGGGCCCCATCACCACGCGCGCCACGGCGACCGCCGCCAGGAACTCCGACATCTCCGCATCCGGGACGCCACGCATCGCCGTGTCCGGTTTGGCGCGGAAGTTCTGCACGATCACCTCCTGGATGTGCCCGTAGGTGCGGTGGATCTCTGCCATCGCCAGCAGCGATTCCGCTCGTTCCGTGAGGTTCTCACCGATCCCGACGAGGATGCCGGTGGTGAACGGCACCCTCGCCTCGCCGGCGTCGCGCAGCACCCGCAGCCGCACCAGCGGATCCTTGTCGGGGCTGCCGTGATGCGGTTGTCCCTTGTCGGTGAACAGCCGCCGCGCGGTGGTCTCCAACATCATGCCCATCGACGGCGCCACCGGCCGCAACCAGGTCAGCTCGTCGAGCGACATGACGCCCGGATTCAGATGCGGCAGCAGGCCGGTGCGTTCGAGCACCGCCACCGACGCCGCCCGCACGTAGTCGAGTGTCGACGAATATCCCCGCGCGGCAAGCCATTCCCCGGCCTCGGGCCAGCGGTCCTCCGGCCGGTCGCCGAGCGTGAACAGGGCCTCCTTGCAGCCGAGCGCCGCCCCCTGCTGCGCCAGCGCCACCACCTGGTCGAGTTCCAGGTACATGCCGTGGCCCTCGCGGCGCAGTTTGCCGGGAACGGTCACGAACGTGCAGTAGTGGCAGCGGTCCCGGCACAGCCGGGTCAGCGGGATGAACACCTTGCGCGAGTAGGTGATCCGCCCCGCGCGCCCCGCACTCACCAGGCCCTCGTCGCGCAGCCCGGCGGCCACGGACTGCAACTCGACGAGATCGTCACCGCGACACGACAACAGCGTCACCACATCATCGAGGTCCGGCAGCGCACCCGTCGCCGCGGCGTGCCTCGCCGCGGTCAACGCGGTCGTCACCGCCGACCGCGCGGTCACCGGGCACCACCGCCGGGGGTCGCCATCGGCTCACCGGACTCCCCATGGCGCACCGCATACGGCGCCGGGTCGAACGTGCCGTTGCGTTCCCGGAACGACACCGCCGTGCCCGGCCACAGGAGCGTGAGCCGGTTGCTGCGCGAATCGACATACCAGCTGTTACAGCCGGTCAGCCACACCGTCGGCGCGCTGCGCTCATCGATCTCCGCGGTATAGGCGGCCTCCGCCTCCGCGGTCACCTCGATCGACGAAATCGACTGCTCAGCAACATAGTCCAGGGCACCCAGGACATAGTCGAGTTGCGTCTCGATCATGTAGATCGCCGAATTGTGGCCGAGGGCGGCATTCGGGCCGTCCAGGACGAACATATTGGGGAAACCCGCCACCGTCGTCGAGGCGTACGACACCATGCCCGCGGACCAGTGGTCGTCGAGAACCTGACCGTCGCGGCCCCGCACCCGCACCGCCACCGGCGGACGTGTCGCCTCGAATCCCGTGGCCAGCACCAGAACATCGAGATCGTGGGTGGCCCCGCTCGCCGCGCACGCCTTGTTCTCGACGACCGACGTCAACGCGCTCGGCTCGTACACCACGTTCGGCCGTTCGAGCGCCGGAAAATAGTCGTCGCTGAGCAGGATCCGCTTGCAGCCGATCTCGTAGTCGGGTGTCAGTGCCTGTCGCAGCAGCGGATTGGACACCTGCGCGGCCAGATGGCCGAGGGCCAGATCCCGGATCTCATCGATGTCGGGTACCAGCCGCAACCGCTGCGCGAACGCGCGATCGGCGTCGAGGAGCAACTGCTCCCGCAAAGCCCGGGCGTTCCCGGCATCAAGCAACCGCGCCCGCTCCTCCGCGCTGAACTCCCGGTCTTCGCGTGGCACCACATAAGCCGGGGTCCGCGCGAACACGACCAGTTCCTCGGCCAGTTCGGCCAGATGCGGAATGATCTGCACCGCCGACGCGCCGGTGCCCACGACACCGATCCGCTCCCCGCCCGACACCACACCTGGATGCCACTGCGCGGTGTGCACCACCGTGCCCGAAAAGCCGTCCAGACCGTCGATCTCGGGGATATGCGGTTCGGACAGGCGCCCCACCGCCAGCACCAGCATCCGCGCCCGCACCGGACCGCGGTTCGTCGCCAACGACCACCGCGCCGCCTGGGCATCCCACCGCGCGTCGACCAGCTCGCAACCGAGCCTGATGAACGGCGTCAGCCCCTCCTCATCGACGGTGCGCTGCAGGTAGTCCCGGATTTCCGGGCCCCGGGGGAAGCGGGTCGCCCAATCGGCCGGCGGGCGGAACGAGAACGAATACAGATGCGCGGGAATATCACACGCGATTCCCGGGTACACATTGTCGCGCCACGTGCCACCGACCCCGTCGGCCCGTTCCAGCACGACGAACGAGTCCCGGCCGCGGCGCCGCAACTGCGTGGCCATACCGATACCCGCGAATCCGGCACCCACGATCGCCACATCGACGTCCGCCCCATCGATGGCCGCCCCATCGATGTCCGCCACAGTGGAAGCGTTGCCGGGCTTCACTTCCCGTGCACCTGGGGTATCGGTGTCAACAACGCCGCCGACGGGGCTCCGTAGCCGGTGGTGCGCTGCACGGGCGTACGGCCGACCCGGGCCGCGATATCGGCGACCTGCCGGGCCGTCATCACCCGGCCCGCCTCCTGACCGGCCGCCGGCATCAGGGCACCGTCGATCAGCAGCCCACCGATGTCGTCGGCACCGCCCTGCAGGACGTCGATGACGGTGTCCGGGCCGAGCTTGGTCCAGGCCACCTGCACATGCGCGAACCGGCCGAACGTGAGCAGCCGCGCCACCGCGTGCACGGCGCGCGTCTCACGCCGCGAGGCCATCCCGGCCGCCCCGAGGTGCGGCGGGGCCGCCGACGCCAGCATGGGCATCACGATCAGCTCGCTGAAACCGTTGGTGCGGTCCTGGATCTCACCCAGCAGCCGCAGATGCGCGACCACCTGCCGGGGTGTCTCGATATGCCCGTACAGCAGCGTCGACGTGGAGAACAGGCCCACATCGTGCGCGGCCTCGATGGACTCGATCCACTCGGCCACCGGTGGGGCCGTCCCGCCCGACAGGTGGGCTCGCAACTCGTCGTCGAGGATCTGGGCTGCGGTGCCGGGCACCGACCCGAGACCCGCGTCCCGGGCGATGCCGAGGAACTCCGGAATCGGTATGCCCATCCGCGTCGCCGCGTCCCGAACCTCCGGCGGCCGGAACGCGTGCAGGTGCATCTCCGGGGCGACGTCGTGAATCTGCTCGACCAGCCGCAGGTAGCCGTCGTCAGGGGCGTCGGCGGGGATGGGTCCCTGCATGCAGATCTCGGTGGCGCCGAGCTGCCACGCCTCGTCGACGAGCGCGGACAGCTCCGGCACACTGTCGGCACCGCTCGCGATCACCGAGGTGTCGAAGTTGCGGTTGACCACGAACGTCAGCGCAGCGGGGTCTGTGGCGGCCCGGCGCGCCGCGTCGGCGATCGCGCACAACTCGTCGAGTTCGGGGCCGTCGGCGCCGAGCAACGCCACCCACTCGTCGTCGGTGGGCGAAGACGGGTCGGCCGCCACACGGCGCAGCGCCGCACGAACATCCGCCGTCTCGGCCACCGTATCCCGAGCCCACTCACGTAGGACCATGATCACACTCTAGCGATCCGGAGTACCCGCCCCCGAACCCGGACGGGCCACCCCGGCCGACCGGCGGGGACCCGCGGAGACATCAGCCCTGCCTGGTGTTCAGGCGCCCCGACCACAGCGCCACCAAAGGCACCCCGGCACCCACGACCACCAGCAGGAACGTCGGCAGAATGTCCGTTCCGTCGAGCGGGAGCACCTCGTCGCGGCCGGGTCCGGCCATCGCCGCCACCATCAGCGTCAGCAGCCACGCGATGAGCGGTGCCACCCGGCCCGGGCCGCGGGAAAAGCCGGAGGCCAGCCACAGCAGGACCAGATTGGTGAGGCCGACGAGGACGGCCACAACAGGGATCTGCTCGCCGAAGAATCGTTGCGGGGCGAATCCCGCCGACAGCACGCCGACGGCGACCGCCGCGCACGTCAGCAACCCCACCATCACCCGGTCGAACACGACGCTGGGCATCGTCCACGCCTCGGCGACGACGGTCGCGATCCGCGCCGGCCGCACGTTCAGCCGGCCGAAGAAGGTATCCGTGTGTCCGGTGACCGGGCCGTCTGCGGGTGGGTTCGGTTCCGGTGTCCGCACCGCAGCGGCGCGGGGACGATTCTTCGCGGCGCTGCGCCGCTTCTTCTTCTTGGCAGCCACGCGCTCAGTCCAGCCCGGCGAACAGGTCCGTCTCGCGGCCCGGCACATCCGGCCGCGGACCGTCGACCTGCACAAAATGCTCGACAGCGCCGATCGGGGTGAGGATGTTGTTCGACAGCGCGTACTCGGTGCCCGACGGCGCGACGGTCACCTGGGTGGCGTGCGCGGCCAGCGCGGCCACCTTCCGCTCGTACACCGAGCTGACGTCAACCGCCGCGGTGATGACCTCGTCCGGGTAGCGGGGCAGCTCACCGTCGTGCGGCGGGCGCCAGCCCTCGGGCACCCGGCCGGAGGCGGCCGCCAGACCCGATTCCAGCGCGCTGTGCTCGGTCACCGACTCGTACACCTTGACGTCGGTGCCGAGGCGTTCCCGGGCGATCGGGAGGGCCGCCGCCGTCACCTGATGCACCATCACGTGGTCGGGATGGCCGTAGGTGCCGTCGCGGTCATAGGTGACGACGACCTGCGGCGCGAACTCGGTGAGGATGTCCGCCAGCAAGGCCACCGGCTCACCGAACGGCGCCTGCGCCAGCGCCCGCGGGTGTTCCGCCGACGGCGACCCGGCCATCCCCGAATCACGGAAATGCCCGGCACCGCCGAGGAAACGGGGCCGCAGCACCCGGCCGGGCTCACCGGGCGGACTCAGCGCCGCGAGCGCGGTGGTGAGTTCGAAGATGCGGAACCCGCCGAGCTGGTCGGCGCCGCCGTCGGCGACCAGCTGCGCCCACTCGTCCCCGATCACCTCGCCTTCCTCGCCGAGCGTGAACGTCACCACCAGCACCTGCGCTCCCTCGGCGAGGTATTTGGCGATGGTGCCGCCGGTCATGATCGTCTCGTCGTCGGGATGGGCGTGCACCAGCAGCAGCCTGCGTCCCGCCGTCACCGAATCCGCCACACTCGCACCTTCCGCACCGCTCACCGCACAACTCTCTCTGTCACTTCTGGTCCCACAGATCCGCGTCGCCGAAGATTCCCACCTGGATCGGTCCGGTCAACGGCACGCCGGTCACGTGATCGGTCACCCCGACCAGCGACATCTCCTGGTAGATCGGCAAGTACACCGACTGTGCGGCCAGCAGCGGCTCGGCCGTCTCCAGGATCGGCGCCGGGTCCTCCGCCGACAGCACCTCCCGTGCCAGCCGGATCAGCTCGTCATCGCACAGTCCTGAGGTATTGCTGATGTAGTCCGAGTCCGCGTTGCCCCCGGGTGCCCCAGATGAGGACGGCACAGATGAGGACGGGGCAGATGTGGACGGTCCCGGCGTCGGTGCCCCCGAACTCGCGGGTGCGGCCGAGTTGCTCGCAGACGCGGACGCCGACGATGAGGAGGTTTCCGCCGACCCGGACTTGGGTGGGCCGCAATCGACCTGGGAGGCGAACGCAGCGGCCGGCGGCACCCCGACGGCCATCCAGCCGACCACCAGGTCGACCTCCGACTTGGTGAGCGCGGGCCCGTACAGCTCATTGCCCGACAGCAGGCGCGTCCCGGCACGGATACCCATCGCACGCAGCTGATCGACGATGTTCGCGGCCGCCGATGTCGCACGCGGATCACCGGAGATCGCACCGACGCGGATCGTCAGATCTCGACCGTCCTTCTGGAAGGGCGCCACCCCGACCGGCACCGATGCCATGTCCGAGTCGTCGCGTTCGGTGCTGCCGGCGGTCCCCGAAGGCGACGCTCCCGACGGGGAGGCCGGGTCTCCCGACGAAGGCGCCGGTGTTCCGGTAGTCGGCTGTGCCGGGCGTGTCGTGGCCGGGTGTGTGGTCGCCGGGGTCCGCCCGCTCGAACCGGGACTCTGCGACTCCGGAACCTCCGACGACTCGCTTGTCTCCGCCCCGGACTCCTCCTCCGATTCCTCGGTGACCACCGGACCACGCCGGTATCCGGCGCCCACCAGCAACGACTCTATGCGGGCGTTGTCCAGCCGCGGCCTGTCGACCGGTTTGTACCCGGCGTCGGTAGGCGCGTAGACGGTGTTGGCGAATCGGGTGACCACCTCGTCGCCGGCCGCCGCGAAGGTGACGAGCTGCCGGTCGATGGCACCGAGGACCGCCGACCGCACCGGGGTCTCCCGCATCGCCGGGGTCCGCGTGTTGGCGGTGACGGTGAGCGCGCGCGGCACCGGGTTGCGCGAGGTGCGGGTGCCGGGCACCGCCGACAGCTCCGCCTGCGTAGCCGGTCCGCTGGAGAAGTTCACGATCGCCGAGTCGTGGGCACGCACCGACCCGACCATCTGCGGCACTGTCCCGGCCCGGCGCAGCACGATCTGGTCCAGGACCGACGGTGTGGCCCAGTACCGGTCGTTGCGGATCAGCCGCACCTCGTCGCGGGTCTGGTCGATCGAGCGGATGAGGAACGGTCCGGCCGACACCGGCATCCCGCTGTCCATGCCGGTCTCGAAACCGGACGGGGTGCCGCGCAGGACGTGGCTGGGCAGCAGGTCGGTGAACAGTTCACGCCACGCGGGGTAGGCGGCGGCGAAACGCACCTCCACCGTCTTGCCGCCCGAGCTGGTGGCCACAGAGTCGATGAGCCGGTAGCCGGCGGGGGCGACCGCGTTGGGCCTGCGCGCCATCTGCTGCCACAGGTAGCTGAAATCGTCACCGGTCACCGGCAGACCGTCGGACCACTGCGCGTTCTTGTGAATCCGGTAGGTGACGGTGAACGGCTCGGTCTTGGTGACCTCGGCCGAGGTGACGAAATCCTTCTGCAGTTCCCACCGGACGCCGGTGGGCGACTGGACGGGAGCGAACGGGCTCGGCAGCGTCATCGCCGCGATCGCCGTGGTCACCACCCCCTGGTCGGCGGCCAGGTGCGGGTTGAACCCGGCCCCGATCGAGCCGGTGGCGATATAGATGGTCTTGTCGTCGGGATAGGGCACCGGGGTGGCCGGCGGCGCCGTCTCACGGACGGGCGGCGGCGGGTCGGCACTGCATCCGGCCGCCAGCAGCAGCACGGCCGCGAGAGCAGGTAGCACCGCTTTGCGTCGTTCACGCACCCGTCGCTTCTCCTTCGGCGTCATCGGTTCGCACGTGGGCCCAGACCACGTCATCTGACCACTGTGGTGGATCCGGACGCCCATCGCGCCCTGATCCACCACAGTAGGCCGTGCTCACCCCGGAGCCGTCAGCTCACCGACTGGTCACGCGCCTTGGCACGGGAACGCTCACGGGCTCGAGTCGACGAATCCAGGTGCACCTTGCGCACGCGCACCACCTCGGGCGTGACCTCGACGCACTCGTCGGCGGCGCAGAACTCCATCGCGCCCTCGAGGTCGAGTTGCATCGGCTTGGCGAGGGTCTCCATCACGTCGGCCGACGACTGCCGCATGTTGGTGAGCTTCTTCTCCCGGCACACGTTGATGTCGAGGTCCTCGGCGCGCGGGTTGATGCCCACGACGTGGCCCTCGTAACTGTCGTCGCCCGGGTTGACGAAGAAGGTGCCACGGTCGGCGAGCTGGATCATCGCGTACGGGGTGACGCTGCCGGCACGGTCGGACACCAGCGAACCGGTGTGCCGGGCCCGGATCTCGCCGGCCCAGGCGTCGTAGCCGTGGAAGACGGCGTTGGCGATGCCGGTGCCGCGGGTCTCGGTGAGGAAGTCGGTGCGGAAACCGATCAGGCCACGCGAGGGCACGATGAACTCCAGGCGCACCCAGCCGGTGCCGTGGTTGTTCATCTGCTCCATCCGGCCCTTGCGGGCGGCCAGCAGCTGGGTGACCGCGCCCAGGTACTCCTCGGGGACGTCGACGGTCAGGTGCTCGAACGGCTCGTGCACCTTGCCGTCGACCTTGCGGGTGACCACCTGCGGCTTGCCGACGGTCAGCTCGAAACCTTCGCGGCGCATCTGCTCGACGAGGATGGCCAGCGCCAGCTCGCCGCGGCCCTGCACCTCCCACGCGTCGGGTCGGCCGATGTCGAGCACGCGCAGCGAGACGTTGCCGATGAGCTCGGAGTCCAGGCGGCTCTTGACCATGCGTGCGGTCAGCTTGTGCCCGGACACCCGGCCCGCCAGCGGCGAGCTGTTGGTGCCGATGGTCACCGAGATCGCCGGCTCGTCGACGGTGATGAGCGGCAGCGGCACCGGGTTCTCCAGGTCGGCGAGGGTGTCGCCGATCATGATGTCGGGCATGCCGGCGACGGCGACGATGTCACCGGCCACGGCCGATTCGGCGGGCGCGCGGTCGACTCCCACGGTGGCGAGCAGTTCGGTGATCTTGGCGCGCTCGACGACGGCCTCACCGTCGACCTCACGGCACCACGACACCTGCTGGCCCTTGCGCAGCGTCCCGTTGTGGATACGCACCAGCGCGAGCCGGCCCAGGAACGCCGACGCGTCGAGGTTGGTGACGTGCGCCTGCAGCGGTGCCTCGGGATCGCCCTTGGGCGCCGGGACGTATTCCAGCAGCACGTCGAAGAACGGGTCGAGGTTCTCCCCCGCCGGGACGTCGCCGTTGGCGGGCTGTTCGGTGCTGGCGATGCCGGCGCGGCCGGAGGCGTAGAGAACAGGCAGTTCGAGGGCCAGTTCGGCGGCCTCGGCAGCCTCGTCGTCGAGGTCGGAGGCCAGGTCGAGCAGCAGGTCCTGGCTCTCGTCGACGACCTCCTGGATACGGGCGTCGGGACGGTCGGTCTTGTTGACCACCAGGATCACCGGCAGCGACGCGGCCAGTGCCTTGCGCAGCACGAACCGGGTCTGCGGCAGCGGTCCCTCGGAGGCGTCCACCAGCAGGACTACGCCGTCGACCATCGACAGGCCGCGTTCGACCTCGCCGCCGAAGTCGGCGTGGCCGGGCGTGTCGATGACGTTGATGACGAATTCGGTGCCGTCGGGCTGGCGGCGATGCACGGCGGTGTTCTTGGCGAGAATGGTGATGCCCTTCTCGCGTTCGAGGTCACCGGAGTCCATCACCCGGTCGACGAGTTCGGCTCGCTCGCCGAAAACCCCGGACTGGCGGAGCATCGCGTCGACCAGCGTGGTCTTACCATGGTCGACGTGCGCGACGATCGCGACGTTACGGAAGTTGGGGGCAGGGCTCACTGACTCTCTTTCCAGGTGTTGGGCAGTACTGAACCCGCCGGGTGCGGCAGGTCAACCGGCCCATGGTACCGCTTCGGCGTGCTGAGACGCCGCTCACAGGGCAATAGGCAGCCCTCAGTAAGGTAGTGCTAACCTCGATTCATGGGCAAGGTCAACCCCGCCAAGGTCGCGGACCTGAAGGCGAAAAAGAAGTGCTGCCGCAAGAAGACGCGGTGTGTGCGTTGCCCCGTCGTCATCCACAAGATGGGCAAGCTCGACACCCGGCACATGTCCAAGAAGGAACTGAGCCACGCCCTGAAGAAGGCCCGCGCCGCCTGAGTTCAGGCCAGCAGTTCCAGCAGGTCCTCCAGCCAGGTGGTGTCGGCGGGCACCAGCTCACCCGCATCGGCCATCGCCCGTAACCCCGCCGCGTCCACCCACCGCAGAGCCGCATGATCGAGCGCCCGCGGCGCGCCTCCCACCGGCCGGGCTCGCAGCGCCACCAGTTCCAGTTCCACCGACAGCCCGACCGCCGCACCGAACTGCTGCCCGGCCTCGATCGTCATGCCGAGTTCCTCGGCGATCTCCCGTTCCAGCGCGGCCTGCCAGGTCTCCCCGTCCTCCACCTTGCCTCCGGGCAGCTCCCACAGACCGGCAACCTCCGGCGGGTAATTGCGTTGCGCGAGAAGCAGTTTCGCGGACATCTCGTCGATGATCGCCGCCGCCACCACGATCCGGGTCATCGCGGCACCCCCGCGCCGGACTCCCGGCCGGCCCGCTGACCCAGGACCGCCACGCGGCCGGCATGCAGCCGCAACCGCACCGTGGCGCCGGCGACGATCCCGTCCGAGGGCGCCGTCGCCGCGATCACACCGATCTCCCCGGGCAGGTCCGGCCGCACGTCCAGCCGCACCCCGCCGGGCAGCACCGCGGCGTGCAGCACCCGCCCAGTCACCGATCCGTTCCCGATATCGTGTGAGAGCGGTTCCACGACAACAGATTCCGGACGCAGACCCAGCCTGACCCGACCGTCGGGAACGTCGACGGCCACCCGGCCCAGCACACAATCGGCCACATCACCGGCCACCGTGGCATCGAGAACCGTTGTCACACCGAGGAACCGGGCGGCCTCCTCGTCAACGGGCCGGAGCCACAGGCGCGCCGATGTGTCGGTCTGCACGATCTGCCCGTCACGCATCACCGACACCCGGTCGGCCATCAACGCGGCTTCGGTGTGATCGTGGGTGACGATCACCGTAGGCGTGGAGGTTTCACGCACGATCTCGGCGATGTCGACGGCGAGCCGGTCGCGCAGCAGTTTGTCGAGCGCGGCAAGCGGCTCGTCGAGCAGCAGCAGCCGCGGCCGCGGCGCCAGCGCCCGGGCGAGCGCGACCCGCTGCGCCTGCCCGCCGGAGATCTCCCGCACCGAACGCCCCCCGTAGCCGGCGAGCCCGACCAGCTCCAGCATCTCCTCGACCCGGGCCGCGATCTCGCGCCTGCCCCACCGGCGCATCTTCAGCCCGTAGGCGACGTTCGCGGCCACCGAACGACCGTCGAACAACTGCCCGTCCTGGAACACGACCCCGAAGTCGCGCCGGTGCGCGGGCACCCTGGCCAGGTCCTGGCCGTCAAAGCCGATCGTGCCGGCCACCAGCGGTTCGAGTCCGGCGACGGCCCGCAGCAGGGTGGACTTGCCACAGCCCGACGGTCCGAGCAGCGCCGCCACCGGGGCCTGCGGACCGACCGACCAGCTCAGGCCGTCGATCACCACGTCAGCGCCGTAGCGCACCGTGATCGTGTCGATCTCCAGCATCAGATCACCGCCTGCATCTCACGGCTGTCCTTTCCCGCTGCCCGGCGCGTGCGGGTGCCGAGCAGTTCGATAACAGTGACCGCGAGGGCCGTCACCGCGACCAGCAACATCGCCGACGCCATCGCGGTGGCCAGGTTGTCGGCGCCGGGCCGATTGAGGCCCGAGCCGATGAGCACCGGCAGCGTGGTGGTATCGGCCTGCGCCAGGAATCCGGTCGCACCGAACTCACCGAGCGCCATCACGAACGCGAACCCGCCGGCAGCCCCGAGTGACCGCCCGATCGTCGGCAGGTCGACGGTCCAGAACACCCGCCACGGCGACGCCCCGCACACCACCGCCGCCTGCCGCAGCCGGGCCGGCACCGACTCCAACGCCGGCAGCACAACCCGGATCACGAACGGGACGGCGATCAGCGCCTGCACGCACGGGATGACCAGTGGGGACGCGGACACCTCCGCGGGCAGCTCGGCCAGCGCGATCAGATACCCGAACCCCAGCGTCACCGCGCTGACGCCGAGCGGGATCATCGCCAGCACAGTGCCGATCACCGCGAACGGTCCCGACGCCCGGTGCAGCGCGATCGCCCCGAGCGTGCCCACGACCACCGCGATCGCCGTCGCCGACGCGGCGGTGGTCAGCGAGTAGCCGAGCGTGTCCAGGGGACTGATCCCGTTCACCTGCTCACCGAGGCCGCGGTAGCCGCGCAGCGTCCAGTCACCGCCGGCGGTGGGCCGGACCGAACGGATCGCCAGCACCAGCAACGGCCCGACCATCAGCACCAGCGTGTACCCGATCGCCGCGGCCACCGGCAGCCACATCCACCCGTTCGGGCGTCTGCGCCGCGCCGGTGAGCCGGCCGCCCCGGATGCGGCCGGGTCCGAGAAGATCCTGGTCAGCAGCAGCGCACCGATCACGACGACGATCTGCAGCATCGACAGTGCCACCGCCTCCGGGATCCGGAAGTAGCCGATGGCCTGCTGGTAGATCTCGGTCTCCAGCGTCCGCAGCCGGCCGTCACCGAGGATGATGATCACACCGAAACTGGTGGAACAGAACAGGAAGACCAGCGAGGCCGCCGCCCCGACCGCGGGCAGCAGGGGCGGCAGCGACACCGTGACGAACGCCCGCAGCGGACCGGCACCCAGGCAGCGCGCGGCCTCGGCGGCACGGCCTGCCTGCGATCGCAGCGCCGCTCCGACAACCCGGACGAACACCGCGACGTTGAGGAACACGTGGGCCACGAGCACCGCCCAGAATCCCGTTTCGATGCCGAGCCCGGCGAGCGGCCCGCCGAGAACGGCCCGGAACACGATGCCCACCACGACGGTCGGCAACACGAACGGCACCGTCACCGCCACCATCAGCAGCCGCGAACCCGGCAGGTCGACGCGGGCGACGAGCCACACGATCGGTATCGACACGACGGTGACCAGCAGCGTCGAGGCCAGCGCCTGACCGAGGGTGATGCCGAGCAAGCCGACCGCGTCGGTGTTGCGCAGCAGCCCGACGATGCCGGTGCCGTCGGAGGTGCGGGTGGCCCGGTTGATCAGCGCCACGACCGGCCAGCCGAAGAACACCGCGACGAACAGGACCGGGACAAGGGTGATCACCCCGAATCCCCGGCCGCCCGGACCGGGCCGCACCGTCAGCGACCGACGGCGTCTCGCCATTGCTGCAGCCACTGCTCGCGGTTCTTGGCGATGACGGCCGGCGGGATCTTCACCGTCCACGACGGGACGGGCGCGCGGTCCTGCCAGCCGTCGGGCAGCGGTGTGTCCTTCTGCACCGGGTACACGTACATCGACGACGGCAGCTCGCGCTGCACCGTCTGGCTCAGCATGAAGTCGACAACCTTGCGAGCGCCGGCGATGTTCTTGGCGCCCTTGAGGACGCCGACGTATTCGACCTGCCCGAAGCAACTGTCGAGGAGCGCGGAGGTGCCGGGTGTGGCAGCCGGCGACGACGCGTACGACAGCACGATCGGCTTCTGCCCGCGTCCCTCACCCGCCGAGAACAGCTGGTTGTAGGCGATCTCCCAGCCCGAGACGATGGTCGCCTTGTTGGCCACCAGCTTCTTCCAGTACTCTTGCCAGCCCCGCGGATCGGCGTTGACGGTGGTGAGCAGGAATGCCATGCCGGGCGACGAGGTGCCCGGGTCGAGCAGCGCCGACAGATTCGAGTACGTGGGGTCGGTCAGGTCGCGGAAGCTCTTGGGCGGCTCGACGTCGTGCTTCTCGAACCACGAATCGTCGAGGTTGAGGCACACGTCGCCGCGGGTGACGGCGGTCAGCTCGTCCTTCGAGTCCGGGACGGCATAGGTGTCAGCCCCGTCCTTGGCCGCGGGCGACTCGTACGGCTCGAGCGCGCCGTTCTCGATGGGCCGCGAGGCGAAGGTGTTGTCGATGCCGAAGACCACGTCGGCCTTGGGTTTGCCGGGGGTCAGCGAGATGGTGGACGCGAGCGCTCCCGCGTCGCCGGACTTGATCACCTTGAGCGTGATCCCGGTTTCTTTCTTGAAGGTGTCGTACACCGTTTCGGGGAGTTCGAACGAGTCGTGCGTGAGCATCGTGACCTCACCACCGCCGCTGCCGTCGGACGATCCGTCGTCACCGCACGCCGTGAGCCCCGTCCCGACCACCACGCAGACGGCGGCCATCGCCGCCATGGTGACCGTCCGGGACCTGCCGGCTCCCCTGCCCCGCTGCCTTACGCCCAGCCTGCTGCTGACACTCACTGATGTGGTCCTCACGGTCTCTTTTTCACGCCTGACGACTCGCCCGCATCGGCGAGCACATCCGATCTAACCAGGGGAAAGTCGGCCTCCGCGTGTCGCCCGTACGACACCACGCCCACCTTGGAGCATCATCAGTCGCATAAGATAACAATTTTAACACCATTACCATGAGTAACTAAGATGCTGAGGTAGCCTCCTGACTAGTCATCAACCTACGCATGCGTAGAATGTGCGGCGACCTGCCTCGCTCACACCGACCGTTAGGACTCAACACGTGCGCTTGCCAGCCCACCCGTCCCCGCGCAGCCCTCGGCGCGCGGCTCGCCTGGTTCTTGCGGCAACTGCCATCGCGGCCGCAACGTCGCTGACCGTGCCGGCGGCACACGCCGCACCCACCCCCAAGTCGGCGAACAAAATCGACAAGCGGGTCCTGAATTCGATGGGTGTATTCGCACCCGCGATCATCGGCGCCGTGACCACCCCCGGCCCCGACGGCCGCGTCAACGCCGGTCTCATCCGGCAGGCCCGGGCCCTGGCCACCGCGCCGGGCGTGCCCGCCGACGCCGCCAAGATGTGGAACACGGTGATGGACTTCGTCGGCAAGCCCGGCGAGCAGCGGCTGATCGCGGAGCAGAAGCTGGCCGCCAAGAAGGTCGTCCCGGCCCCCGGGACCGACCTGAAGAAGTACGCCAAGAAAAAGGCCGAGAGCGACCCGGTGATCCCGACCGGACCGAACGCCCCGAAGATCCAGGAGTTCCTGTACCCCACCATCGGCATCGGCTGCATGGGCACCTCCGACGGGTTCACCGCGTCCCTGGGCCGTGCGCTCACCACCGCGGGCCCGCAGGAGGCACCCGCGCCCGGACCCAAGACCGGTGAGGCCGGCTACGTGTACACCGCACTCGGCACCGGCCCCGCGGTCAAGAACCCGGCCCAGAAGCTGTGGGTGAGCTGGCTCAACATCGACACCGGACGCAACGGCCGGACCGAGCTCACGCGCAACGAGAAGATCAACGTCGCCGACGGCCCCGGAACGTTCACCGGTATCGCCCGTACCGGCAAGGGCCGCGTGATCTCGACGATCCACGGCACGGTGACCACCAAGAGCAAGGGCAAGGTCGCTTCCTGCGGCATCGCCCCGACGATCGGCCTGGCCATCATCTGACCGGTCCCTGAGACCTCAACGCCGACCACCCCCGGCACTCGCCGGGGGTGGTCGGCGTCTTACGGGACCCGCTCGGTGTTCGAACGCTCCGGGCCGGGGGCGAACACAACGTCGCAAGATCGTCACGGCGCACCGACGGTGGGTTACCACACCGGACGGACGGTGATTCTGTAACATCACTAGTCACATCAGTACCATCGGTAACGCCTGTTACATGTGTGGGCATCCCACGCCCAGACATCCAGGCATGCCACCGTGGGATCGAACGCCGAGGAGAACGCATGTCCGGGCTGCACACACACCGCCACATCCACGCGGTACGCGCCGCGGCGGCCGCCCTCGCCGTGGCTGCGGTAACCGCATTCGCAGTGGTGCCCGCGGGCGCGGCCCACGCGGCACCCCCGGGAACCACGGCCAAGACCACAGCGTCACCGACACTGCCGACCGTGCCCACGAACGCGCGGAAGCAGACCGCCAAGAAGCCCACCTCACCCGGCGCTCGACGGAGTGCGCTGCCCACCCCCGAGGAGATCCAGTCGATCGCGGTGCCGCTCGACCGTGAGCTCGCCGGTGCGGTGCGCATGCTCAAGGCCGCGGGCATCGATCAGATGGCCTTGCAGGCCGCCCAGGTGATCCTCGCCAGCAACGGGCAGCTCACAGCCGAGTCGCTCAACAAAGCGGCGATGAGTGTGTACAACAACATAGGCACATCACGCAGTGGCTACGCGGGCGAACCCGGCAGGCGGCAGGTCCCGGTCCTGCCCACGGTCAAGACGGTCAAGAACACCGGGGCACCGCGCACGACCGGGCAGAACGTGGCCCTGCGCACCCTCACCCCCAAGTCGTCGCCGCTGTGCACCCGGCCCACTTCCGACAACCCGCTCGGACTCGCCACGCCCGTCGGTCAGCCGAGCGGTCTGTGGCCTGTCACCGAATCCCCGCGCACCCTGACCGCCGCCCAGAAGAACTCATCCCTGCCCCGGCTGTCCCTGCCCGCGGGGATCGATCCGCGGCTCATCAACACCGGTGAGGTCGCGTTCGCGCTGATCCCACCCGCGTCCCCGCGGCAGGCGGCCGGAACCCGGACCTCCGTAAAGGCAGGCCCCGTCCAGAAGCTCGTCACCCCGAAGGCCCCCTCCGGACCCGCGAAGACACCGGCCCCGGCGACCGGTCCGCTGCGGATTGCCTGGCTCAACACGACGACGCTGCAGGGCGGCTTCGCCGACCTGGTCACCGACTCGCGCACCGGATCCTGGCTGCGCGCCCTGGCCTCCTCCCACGGCCTCCGGCTGGCCCCCGTGAAGTCGCGGTACGGCACCGAACTCGCCGTCGTCTCACGCGCCGCCGGCGGTGACGAACGCAGTTGCTCATTCGTTCCTGCGGTCAACCTGACCGGCGTGTGAGATCGTCACCCTCCATGGCCCCTTCTTTCCGGAAACCCTCACGCACCACTGTCACCGCCGGAATCTACGCGCTGACCGCCGCCGCTGCCACGGCCGCCGGGGCGAGCGGTAACCGCACGCTCGCCGCGTGGACCAAACCGCTGCCGATGCTGGTGCTCGGTGCGGCCACGGTGCCCGCAGTCCGCGAGCACGGCACAGCACCGGCAGACGCTGCCTTGTTGGCCGGGGCGATCGGATTCTCGGCGGCCGGGGACCGGGCGATGCTGCTGGAGGAGTTCGGTACCGACGACGCCGCGAAGGAACGGCATCTGGCGATCGGCGCCGGCCTGTTCGCGGGTGCGCAGGCGAGCCTGTGCGGATTGCTGGCCCGGCGCGGTGCCCGCGTCCGCGCGAAGACTCTCACCCCGCGGATGGTGCTGCTCGGTGAGTCCGCAGCGATCCTGGCCGTCAAGAACCGGCCCGCGCTCACCGTGCTCGGCCCCTACGGCAACTCGCTCGCCGTCATGTCCGCACTCGCCTCGGACGCCCCGAACCCACAGCCCGCACTGCGCGCCGGCGGCCTGCTGTTCGTGCTCTCCGACCTCGCCATCATCAACCGCCGGTACCTGCTCACCGGCAGGCGCTCGCGGACTGCTGCCGAGGCGTGGGTGCTCGGCTCCTACTTCGCCGCGCAGTGGCTGCTGGTCACGTCGCTGAGCAAGCCGCTGCGCTGACACGCGGATCTGCGGGGTCATTACGATGAGTCCATGGCTGAACCGCACACCGCCCCGCAACTCCACATCGCGCAGGACCCGGTGGCCGACGAGCTGCTGTCCACCGACGCGTTCGCGCTGCTGACCGGGATGCTGCTCGATCAGCAGTTCCCGATGGAACGCGCCTTCGCGGGCCCGGCGAAGATCAAGGAACGTTTCGGCACACTCGACCCGGAGGCGATCGCCGCGGCCGATCCCGAGGCGTTCGCCGATCTCTGCGCCACCCCACCGGCCGTCCATCGGTACGGCAGGTCGATGGCCGGCCGCGTGCAGGCCCTGGCGGCGGCCGTGGTCGCCGACTACGACGGCGACGCCGCGAACATCTGGACGCGGGCCCGCGACGGCCGCGACCTGTTCGCGAGGGTGCACGCGCTGCCCGGCTTCGGCGAGCAGAAGGCCAAGATCTTCGTGGCGCTGCTGGCCAAGCAGCTCGGCGTCAAGCCCTCCGGATGGACGACGGTGACAGGCGACTACAGCAAGAAGGGTTTCCGCTCGGTCGCCGACGTCACCGACCCCGATTCGCTGCAGAAGGTCCGCGACTTCAAGAAGGCGGCGAAGGCCGCGGCCAAGGCCTGAGCATCCTGATCCCGGCGCCCATTCGCGGCGCTCGCGAACGGCGCGCCAGGGTTCCCGGACCGTTTTTGCCGAGCCTCGCGCATCGCCCGCACGGCGTGGCCTAGGGTTTGGTGCTATGGATCTGATTCCCGCCGGCGCCTCCCCACGCACGATCGTCGAACTGCCTTTCCGCATGGGTTTCGCCATCACCGGTGTCGTCTTGACCGCTTCCGAGTCCGCGGTCAACATCGCCCGCGTCACTGCCGACAGTGTGCAGCACGAGATCAATCACTCGCTCGGGTTCGAGGACACCGACGAGCTGGGCGCCGCCCGCACCCCGCTGGCGGTGCTGGCCCAGCTCGCCGAGCTCCTCGGCCCTGACCGCGCGTTCGGGCGCATCCTGGGTCCCGGCGGACCGCTGGAGCGGCTCCTCGTCCACGGCGGTGTGGTCGACCGGCTCGTCGCCAAAGACGGCCTGCTGGAGAAGGCCACCGCCAAGGGCGGTCTGCTCGACCAGCTGACCGAGGAGAACGGCATCCTGATGCGGGTCGCCGCACAGGGCGGTCCCATCGACAGGCTCACCCGCGAGGGCGGCGTGATCGATCAGATCACCGACAACGAGGGCATCCTGGAACGCCTGACCACCGCGGGCGGTGTGCTGGACAAGCTCACCGCCCCCGACGGCGTGCTCGACAAGATCAGCGCCCCCGGCGGCATCCTGGACCGGATGGTCGAGGACGACGGCCTGCTCGAGCAACTCGTCGGCGAGGGCGGCGCGGTCGAACGCGCGATCGCCCCCGGCGGCCCGCTCGACCGGATCGCCGAGCTCACCGAGATGATCGGTCAGCTCGCGCCCACGCTCATCGCCATGCAGGACACCGTCCACGAACTGTCGGAGACCGTCGAGCTTCTCACCGCCAGCGTCGCCCCGCTCGGCGGTCTGGCCGAACGGCTGCCCAAGCGGCTCATGGCCAAACCCCGCACCACCGTCGGCGGAGCGGCCGGTCACGACCACCCCCGGGCCCTGGGCACATCCGCCGCCACCGAAGACGATCATCGGCACTGACCGGGCCCGGTTGCCCGGTCCCCGGCTGCATCGGGCCGGACATCCACGGTCACCCTCGGGACGGCACCTCCGCGGCGATCCGGTCCACCGCCCGGCGCAGCATCGGTACGTAGTTGTCCACGTCGATGATCTCCGGTGATGTGATGACCGACAGCATCACCATCGGTCCCACGCCGATCACGCCGTGGCCGAGCCCCATGTACTCGACCAGGTAGGGAAAACCCGCGCCGAACCGGACCCGGCCGCCGGCCAGGGCCAACTCGGGACGGCTGCCACTCAGCGGCAGTTCGGCCGATTCCGCGTTCACCGAGGACACGACGGTGACGCCGGCAACCCTCTCCGGCCGCGTATGTCTGTCCTGCCGCCGGATCGCCCGATGTACCAACGACGGCGGGAACGCCGCTTCGGCCCGCAACGCGGCCTCAACCATCGGGCCGGGCGTGGTCAGCCGCTTTTGTATTGCGGTCAGGTCCCGGGCGATCAGCACGAGCCGCTCCCCCACATCTTCGGTCTCCGGATGCAGATCGATCGAGGCGTTGCAGCAGTTGTTGTGCGAGCCCGGCCGCGGCGGCAACCCGATCGGGACCACGGCCGTCCGCTCATGGGCGGGGCCGAGCAACTCGTCGAGCGCGAACGAGATCGCGGTCAATGCGGCCGCGGTGGCGCTATACCCGATGGGCAACCACCGGCGGTCCAGTACCAGCACCCGCAGTGTTCGCTCGGGCCCGGGGGAACGGTTGACCTCCGTGGGCACAACACCCACCGGTCCGCTGTTGCCTGAACCGCGCCGGAGCGCCTTGCGGTATTCGCTGAACCACCTCAGCCCCCACCATGCCGACATGGCTGCCAATACCGGAAGCCTCGCCACACCACCGGCCGCCAGCCGCCATCCCGTCAGCCGCGCCCGTCGGGCAGGCCCGGTGCCGCGCGGCGGATCCGTGTGCGCCGCCGGTGCGAACAACCCCAGACAGATCGCCGCGATTGCGCGTCCGTCCGCCAGGGCATGGCTGATCTGCAACGCCAGCACGACCGCATCGCCGTCTTCGTCCGCGTACCCTCGCGGCGCTCCGGAGAGCGGTCCGAAAAGATGTATCCGCCAAGGACATTCGGCCGGATCGACCTGTTCGCCGGTCAGCTCGCCGAGCCTGTCGAGGCATTCCTGCCAGGTACGCACCGGATGCACGGCGAATGCGCCGGGCCCGATGTCGGCACTCACCCAGTGCGGACGGTCGAGATCGCCGGGAACAGTCAGCACCCGCAGACGCAGGTCCGCGACGCCCTGCGCCCGTTCGCGCAACTCGCGAACCACCGCGTCCATCGATACCGGGGCCTCAGGCGCGTCGAAGCAGAGAAGGGTAAAGATGTCGCTCTGTTGCACCTCCGACACCCAATACTCGATGGCGTCGGTCGACGATAATCTCCGCACCGGCGGAAGCTACCACACGACTGCGCACAGCAGAGGTCCGGCATCCGACGCAAATCTGGCGGCACACGCCGTCAGGGATGCAACGGACAGTCGGTCGCGATCCGGTCCAACGCACGGCGCAGCATCCCGAGGTAGGAGTCGGCGTCGACGATCTCCGGTGACGTGGTCACCGAGATCGCCACGGCACGGCCGATGCCGTGCACGCCATGGGTCAATCCCTGCGCCGGGGAGAGCGCCGGAAATCCGGTGGTGAACAGCACCTGCCCGCCGGCCAGGGTGAGGTCGGCGGGGCCCCGATTGACCGATGAGACCACCGTGGCCCCGGTGACCGTGGCGGGCCGGGTCCGCACGTCGAGTTGCCGGACACCCCAGTGCGCGAGGAACGCCGGCGTGGCCGACTCGGCACGGCCGGCGGCTTCGGCCACAGGATCGGGCGCCGACGCCGCCCGCTGCGCGGTGGCCACCTCGTCGGCGATAAGGGCCATCCGCTCCTCCACGTCATCGGTCTCGACATGCAGATCGACGGCCACGTTCCTGAAGTTGTTGCGCACCCCGGGCCGGACGGGTGTGCCGACGGTCAGCTCGGCCGCCCGGTGCGGCGCCGCCCCGAGCAGTTCGTCGAGCGCGAACGAGATCGCGGTCAGCGCAGCGACGGTCACGCTGTGCCCGGCGGGCAAGGACCGGCGATCGAGCACGATGGTCCGCAGCGAGCGCTGCCGGCCCGGTCGCCGGTTGAGATCGGTGACCGGCTGCGGCACAGCGCTTTCCGACGCACTCTCGGTCGCTTCGGCTTTCTGGTATTCGGCGAACGATCGCATACCTTGCCACACCATCGTGCCGACCGACCTCGGCAGGCGCGCCGCACCCAGCGCGGCCAGCCCCCAACCGGACAGAAACGCAACACCTTTCGCAACGCCACGATCATCGCGCGACTCCCCACCGGGCCCGGCGCCGAACAATGCCCGGCCGATGTCCGCGGTGCCGCGCCCGTCGGCGAGAGCGTGACAGATCTGCAGCACGGCCACCACCGCGTGACCACCGGCGGCCTCCGGCAACCGCGGTACACCCGAGACCGGACCGAAAAGGTGTATCCGCCATGCATACTCGGCGGGATCGAGCTGATCGCCGATGAGACCGGCGATGGAGTCCAGGCATCCCTGCCACGTGGCCGCCCGATGCAGGACGATCGACTCCGGACCGGGATCCGCCCGCATCCAGTGCGGACGGTCCAGGTCTCCGGGAATGGCCAGCACCCGCAGCCGCAGGTCATCGACGGCCCGCACCCGGTCCCGCAGTTCGGCGGCGGCCACCGCCAACGGATCCGCCCCCGGCCCCACGCCGAACACATAGACGACGAACTGGTCGCTGGGCAGGATCGCCGATCGCCAGTAGGTGGCAGCGTCGATCGCCGACATCCGCTCCATCAGCCGTCCCTCCCCATCGCCACGGCGCGATTACGAGCTCAGGCTACCGACCCGGTACCTGCGGCGTCCCACCGGAGGATCGTGCGATCACGACGGTCTTGCCGGGTACGGCCTGGAGCCCAGGTCCCACCTGCTGGTCGCCCGCCGGTCCCGGAGCCGCCTGCTGTGGCGGCACCGACTGGGGCGGCATCGGTTGGGGCGGCCCCTGCGGTGGTGCCGGAACCCTCACCTGGACGGTCGGCTGCACCTGTACCGGCGACGGTGCCCCCGGCACCGACTGCGGCCGGGTGCCGTTCAGGACCTGCGGGCCGGCCTGACCCCGCCAGAGGGGCGTCGGCAGCTGTCCCGCCGCGGGTCCGGCCGATGCGGCCGCGGGCGGCTGGGCGCGAATGGCACCCGTACCGCCCTGCCACGGCCCGGGTCCCATGCCACCGCCCGGCATGGCGATAGAAACCCCTTGCGGCATAACCGAACCGGCGGCCACCGCAGGAGGATGTACCGGCTGCGACCGTGCGGCCCGCGCGTGCGCCGAGGCGGGCACGGCGCCGGGCCACGGCACGTGCCCCACGGTCCCGTGCGGATGCTGCCCGTACGGATTCTGGGGTTGCAGCGGCGGCGCCCCGATCGGCATCCCCGGAACCACCGGCGTATTCCGCCGGCGTCGGCGGCGCAGCCACAAAGCCACCAGCACCAGCACGATGACGGCGGCGAGCGCACCCAGCACGGGCCCCAGCCAGATCCACACCGACCGTTGTTCACGCTTTTCCGGTTGCGCCAGAACAACACTGTGCGAGGACAGATAGTCACGCAGGGCCAGATTGTCGGTGATGAAGTTGAAGCTGTCGTTCTCGTCCGGCAGAGAGGTGCCCGACGAGTTGGTGCCGATCACCTCGCCCGCGGAGTTGACGGTGGGGCCGCCGGACATACCGCTGCCCATCGTCGCCGAGACCTCGGTCCGCGTGACCCCGGAATCATCGACCTGCCGCGACGAGACGGTTCCCGTCTTGTAGGACGGCTGCGGAACCTGCCCGTCACCGGCGTTCGACTGCACCGCGCCGGGGAAGCCGACGCTGGTCACAGGGTCACCCGGGGTCGGCGTCTCACCGGACACCACCAGTGCGGGGATCTCCCGCACCGGGGAAATCTTGAGCACGGCATTGTCGCCGGCCTTGAACTCCTGATAGCTCACCACGTCGGCATCGGTCCAGGAGGGCAGGACCTGGGAGTCGCCGGCCGGTTGCCGGACCGACACCTCCACAATCGGCTCGGAGATGGTCTCGCTCCCGCGTACCGGCCAGCTCTCGGCCACCGACTGGCGGTACGCCTGCCTCACCCAGTCCGTGGACTTGCCAAACCTCGCCCCGGCTTCGGTGACCATCTTCAGCCGTAGGGCATTGAGAATCTCCGAATCGGTCCCGTTGACACAATGTCCGGCGGTGGCGATGAACCCCCGGGGATCGACGACATAGCCGGTGCACTGTCCGGTGACGATCACGGTGTCCCACCACACCGTCGGCCGGTCGGGGTCGGTCACCCCGACCTGGCCCATGAACCGGGTCCGGATGAAGACCAGCGACGCACCCACCTTCTCGACGACCGCGGCGTTGCCCTCATCCGCCCGGGCCTCCGAAGCGGCCGGTACGAAGCCCGGTACGGCGAGGCCGGCGAACACCAGCCCCGAGACGACGACCAACTCCACGATCCTGCGCAGCACGCAGCCCCCTCATCCCCGCGCCGATCGGGCGACGCCTCCCCCGGTTACCCCGCAGACACAAGTACGCGACTCGCGCATACCCGGCCCCATTGGCAACAGACCGTACCCGACGGTCTGTCACCTGTCAGCAGCCGACACGACCGCCTGTGGAAAACCACTCGGGGAGATGACCGGAGGCCGCGGGGTCATAGCGGTTGGGGTTTGCCCTTGTCCTCCTCGTCGAGGGCGCTGACCGCGATGCCGTACGGCAGGAAACGCACCTTGCGCTGCGGGTCGGTATTGCGGGCGTTGGCGCGCAGGGCGTCGAGTTCGGTGGCGAACACCTGCTCGACACGGGCACCGCCGTCCTCGTCGACGACGAACACCGCCCACACTCCCGAGCCGGTCTCACCGGCTGTCTCGGGCGCAGGTGCCGGACGCGGACCCCGGGGCGCGAAGCCGGACTCGAACATCGCCGACCACGCCGCGGGTGCGCCCTTGCTCTCGAACAGCCGCCCGACCACCTCGCGCAGCCCCTCGCCCGCCTCACGGGCGAAGCGATCGAAGTCCTCGGGGTCGAATCCGAACGGCCCGTTGTTCCAGTTGTTGCCGGCCATCGCCGCACCTCCTCTGTCGGCCCGATTCTTGCCATCGGCCCAGACCACCAGTGTCCACACCGCGGCGACATACCGCCACCGTCAACGAACCGGGCGCTCTTGCCCGTCGGCGAGACCACCTTCGACCAGGCGCCTGGAATCGTCGATATGCGCGGCCAGCGAGGCCCGTGCGGCGGCCAGATCACCGGCCAGCAGTGCCTCGGCGATCGCCACATGTTCGGCGGTGATCATCTCCGCCCGGCCGGGCGTCGGGTAGTCCAGGAACCACGCGGCCCGGACCTTCTTCTGGATCACCGCCAGCGCCTCGGCGAGCGCCGCGTTTCCCGACGCCGTCAGCAGCGCCCGGTGAAAGGCCTCATCTGCGAGGGCGAAGTCGATGTCGGCGGCGACCGGCACCTCCCGCATCCCCGCCCACCGCTCCAGCTCCGGCCCGAGCACCACCGGGTCGTGTCCGGCCGCCTGCCCGCCACGAACCCGGTCGATCCCCGCGATCTCGATGAGCGCCCGGGCATCGTAGTACTCCGCCAGCCCGTCCAGACGCGGCCGCACGGGATACAGGATGTTGCCGCGCCGCTCGATCAGTCCGTCGGAGATCAGCCGGGCCAGCGCCTCACGCACCGGGGTGCGCGAGGCGCGGTAACGCTCGGCGAGGCGCTCCTCTCCGAGTTTGGTCCCCGGGTCGAACTCCCCCGCTGCGAGATCCCGTCGCATCTCACGATAGATTCGCTGCGACAACGGTTCTCGACGTTGAATCTGATATCTGTCCATGGTCCCCGACATGACGCCCGCCTTTGGAAATCGTCCCCCGAACTCAGATGGCCTGATCAGAAGATCGACCGTTCAGATGGTCATCGCCTCTCGCACCTTCGCCTCGGCGCCGGCACCGCCGGCACCTGTCGACGTGACCCGCCCGCTTTCCAGGACGTAGTACTGTCCGGCGGCACCGAGGGCGAACCCGATGTGCTGCTCCACGAGGAGCACGCCCAGACCGCCCCGCTCGGTCAGCGAGGTGATCGTATGCTCGATCTCCGCCACCACCGACGGCTGAATGCCCTCGGTCGGTTCGTCGAGGATCAGCATCTTCGGTTCGGTGATCAACGCCCGGGCGATGGCGAGTTGTTGCCGCTGGCCACCCGAAAGCAGACCGGCCCGGCGCCCGAGCAGATCCTTGAGCGCCGGAAACAGGTCGAGCATCTCGTCCACCAGTTCCTTGCCACGCTTGCGGCCGTCGGCCACCACCTGCAGATTCTCGGCGGTGGTCAACTGCGGGAAGCTCTGCTGCCCCTGCGGGACATACGCGATCCCGCGCCGGACCCGGCCGCTGGGCCGTAGCGACGAGATATCCTCACCGTCGAACAGGATCTTGCCCGAGGTCGTCTTCACCAGACCGACCGCCGCCCGCAGCAGGGTGGTCTTGCCGGCCCCGTTGTGGCCCATCACCGCGACCACCCCGTCGTCCGGGACCTCCAGGCTCACACCGTGAATCACCTCGGTACGGCCGTATCCGGCCCGCACGTCCTCCAGTACCAGCATGACTACTCCCCTTCCTGAGCGACGTCGACGGCCGAAGCGGTACCGAGGTAGACCTCCTGCACCTTCGGGTTGGCCTGCACCTGTGCGACCGACCCCTCTGCGATCACCTTGCCGCGGGCCAGCACCGACACCGAGGTGGCGAACGAGCGCATGAAGTCCATATCGTGTTCGACGACGACCACCGTCCGCTCACCGCCGATACGGCGCAGCAACTGGCCGGTCTCCTCGCGTTCCTCGCCGCTCATACCGGCCACCGGCTCGTCGAGCAGCAGCACGGAGGCGTTCTGCACCAACAGCATTCCGATCTCCAGCCATTGCTTCTGACCGTGTGCGAGCACCCCTGCCTTGGTCTCGCGGTGGTCGGCCAGGCCGATCGTGTCGAGCACCTCGAGGATGTCGTCGCCGATCTCGGCGGGCCGGCGGCGCAGCATCGTCCAGATCGAACGACCCGCACCCGCGGCGATGTCGAGATTCTGCAACACGGTCAGTTCCTCGAAGACGCTGGCCGTCTGAAATGTCCGGCCGATTCCCAGCCGGGCGATCTGGTGGACCTTCTTGCCCACCAGTTCCACACCCGACTTCTGGATGGAGCCGGTGGATTTCACCAGGCCGGTGATCGCGTCGATGATGGTGGTCTTGCCGGCGCCGTTGGGTCCGATAAGAAAGCGCAGATCGCCCTGCATCAGGGTCAGGTCCACACCGTCGACGGCGTGGAAACCGTCGAATTGCACTCGCAGGTCACGGATCTGCAGGTACTCACTGCTCATGCCGGCGTTGCCGCCCGCCACGGGCTCCGCCTCGGCGGTCTTGGTCACATCGGCGGTCTTGGTCACATCGGCTGCCGGGCTCATAGCGCTTTGGCTCCTTCTGTGGTGGTGGTGCCGGAGTCTGCGGCGACGGTGGCGATGTCGGTGGTGGCCGACGGCGGCTCGGACTTCTTGCGCCGGCGGATCAGCGCACCGAGACCGGCCAGGCCGGCCGGGAAGAATCCGACGACCAGGATGAAGATGAGGCCCTGTGCGTAGGTCCAGCCGGACGGGAAGTTCTCCGACAGGCTCGTCTGCGCCCACGCCACCGCGATGGCGCCCAGCACCGGGCCGAGCAGTGTGGTGCGGCCACCGATGGCCACACCGATGAGGAAGGCGATCGACGGAACGACGCCGATGTCGTTGGGCGAGACGATGCCGACGATCGGCACGAACAGCGCACCCGCGATCGAGGCGAACAACGCGGCCACCGCGTAGGCGATCACCTTGACGTTGGCCGGGTCGTAGCCGAGGAAGCGGACCCGCTCCTCCTGATCACGCACCGCCACCAGCAGTTCCCCGTAGCGGCTGTACATGATCTGCCGGGTGACGGCCACGATCACCAGCAGGGTTCCGGCGGTGATGAAGAACAGCAGTCTGCGGTTGGCCGGGTCATTGAGCGCGAGGCCGAAGAAGCTCCGGAAGTAGTTGAGGCCGTTGCTGCCGCCGGTGGTCTTCTGCTGGCCGACCAACAGGATCGCGAAGGCCGCCACCAGCGCCTGCGACAGGATCGCGAAGTAGGCGCCCTTGACCTTGCGTTTGAACACGCCCAGACCCAGCACCACGGCCACCAGGACCGGTATCACCACGATGCCCACGATCGTCACCACCGGCGAACTGAACGGCACCCAGTAACCGGGCAGCTTGGTCAGACCCGCCGTCTGCATGAAGTCGGGCACGTCCTGCCCGCGCAGCTCGGCGTCGGCGATCTTCAGGTGCATCGCCATCATGTAGGCGCCGAGACCGAAGAACACGCCCTGTCCGAGGGTGAGCATTCCGCCGCGCCCCCAGGCCAGACCGATACCGACGGCGACGATGCCGAAGCACAGGTATTTGCCCAGCTGATTGAGCCGGAAATCCGAGAGCAGCGCGGGGGCGATCGCAAAGAGCACGATCGCGGCGATCGCGAAGCCCGCGTACACCTTCCAGCTTTGTGCCAGATTGTTCCTCACACCAGACTCCTCGTCCGGACCGTGAACAGGCCCTGCGGTTTGATCTGCAACGCGATCACGATGATCACGAACACGATGACCTTGGCCACCGACGCCGTGGTGCTGTACTCGATGAACGAATTGAGCAGGCCCAGAACGAATGCCGCGATTACCGCACCCTTGATCTGGCCGAGTCCGCCAAGAACCACCACCAGGAAGGCATCCACCAGGTAGGTGGTGCCGGTGTTGGCGCTCGTCGAGCCGATCAAGGTGAGCGCCACGCCTGCCACGCCGGCCAGGCCCGACCCCACGAAGAAGGTGGTGATGTCGGTGGTGCGGCTCGAGATGCCGCTCGTCTCAGCGAGATCGCGATGCTGGACCACGGCCCGGATACGGCGGCCGGCCGCGGTGTACTTCATCGCCGCGGCGACGGCGCACACGCAGACCACGGCCAGCAGCATGATGAAGATGCGGGTCTTGGGCACGACGGCGCCGAAGATGTCGTACGAGCCGTCGAGCCAGCCGGGTGCGTCAACGTACACCGCCGGCGCCCCGAAGATGTCGCGGGCGAGCTGTTGCAGCACCAGCCCCACACCGAAGGTCACCAGCAGCGTGTCCAGTGGCCGGTCGTACATGCGCCGGATGAGCGCGACCTCCAGCAGCACACCCATCAGGCCGGCGACGATGAACCCGATGATCAGCGAAACAATCAGCGATACATCGGCATTGGAGACGATGTGCTCCTGCACGGTGTACGCGGTGTATGACCCGGCCATGATGAAGGCGCCGTGCGCCATGTTGATCACGCCCATCTGGCCGAAGGTGAGCGTCAGGCCCAGCGCCGCGAGCAGCAGGATGGATCCGAGGCTCAGACCGGTGAACGTCTGACCTATCAGCGTTTCCACTCCTCTTCCTCTCTACGTCAGTCGCCCGGAGGGCGAACACGGATCGACGGACTCACCCGCCGGAAATGGTTCGGGCCGGCGTGCCACCGGCGCGCCGGCCCGAAGTCCTACGGGTGTTTGCGGGTTATCCCAGGCCCTTGGCCCAGTCGTAGCCCTTGAGGTAGGGATCCGGCTCGATCGGCTTGCCGGAGTCCCACACGGTGTAGATCAGGCCGTCTTTGCGGATCTCACCGATCCGGGCGGTCTTGGTGATGTGGTTGTTCTCCGCGTTGATCGTCACCGTTCCCTCGGGCGCGTCGAAGCTGACGCCACCGGCGGCCTTCTGCACGTCCGGCACCGCGAACGAGTTGGCCTTCTCCACCGACTTCTTCCACAGGAAAACCGAGGTGTACGCGGCTTCCATCGGGTCGGAGGTGGGCTTGCCGGCGCCGTACTTGGCCTTGTACGCCTGGACGAACGCCTTGTTGGCGGGGGTGTCGACGGTCTGGTAGTAGTTCCACGCCGTCAGTTGGCCCTCGATGTTCTGCACACCGATGCCGCCGACCTCTTCCTCGGCGATCGACACCGAGACGACCGGCATCTTCGCGGCGGTCAGTCCGACGTTCTTGTACTCGCGGAAGAAGGCGACGTTGGAGTCGCCGTTGAGCGTGTTGAACACGGCCCCGGCGCCCGACGCGCGCACCTTGTTGACAATGGTGGAGAAGTCGGTCGAGCCGAGCGGGGTGTAGTCCTCGCCCTTGATCTCGATTCCGTTCGCCTTGGCGTATGCCTTGATGATGCGGTTCGCGGTTTGCGGGAAAACATAGTCGCTGCCCACGAGGTACATGGACTTGATTCCCTTTTCCTTCAGGTAATCGAGGGCCGGAACAATCTGCTGATTGGTGGTGGCGCCGGTATAGAAAATATTCTTCGACGATTCCAGGCCCTCATACTGCACGGGGTAGTACAGCAGGGCGTTCTTGTCCTCGAACACCGGCAGCATCGCCTTGCGGCTCGAGGAGGTCCAGCCACCGAACACCGCGGCCACGCAGTCACCGCTGATCAGCTTCTCGGCCTTCTCCGCGAACACCGTCGGCTCCGACGCGCCGTCCTCACCGATCAGGTCGATCTGCTTGCCCAGCACACCACCGGAGGCATTGATCTGATCCACCGCGAGTTTGATCGAATCACGCACTGTGACTTCGGAAATCGCCATCGTTCCCGACAGCGAGTTGAGCGATCCGACTTTGACCTTGGGGCCGGAGGTGTTCACGCACGAGGATGCCGACGTCGAGTTGTCCTCGTCCGCGGAGGCACCGCAGGCGCTCAGCGCCACAGCCACCACCGACAGCGCGGCCGGCAGGGCCAGGGCGAGTCGGCGCGGGTTTCGACGGCGGGACGATGCAGTCCCCGTCGGGAAGTCTGACGGCATAGGGAAGCCTTTCTTGAGCATCACTGATGACACCGGGCATGCGGCGGCCAAAGCAGCGATAAAGAATCTGCCGGCGCCACAAGATCATCGTCGAACACCCGGGGCGGTAAACCGCGTATACAAGGTTTGTATACAAGAGAGAAAGATAGGGGCGGCGTGTTACTGCCATGTGAATCAGGATCAACAACCGGTTTCCGGATCGTTACCAGCAGAATTTCTCGATAGTGCAGAGTATTGGCAATAAAGAGAGGATCCGCCGGCGTTGACACCGGCGGATCCTCTCCAGCACTCCCGCGACGGGCGGACCCGATGCCGTCAGACCTCCCGGCGCCCGGGACAGTCTCACCTGGTCATCGGTCAGTCCATACAGGCTGCCGTTTCCCGAGGAACGCGGCGATGCCCTCCTGCGCGTCGCAGGTGACGGCGTTGCCGGCCATCGTCTCCGACATCATCGTGTAGGCGTCGGGCTCGGCGACGTCGATCTGGGCGTAGAAGGCCCTCTTGCCGATGGACACCGTCGACCGGCTCGACCCCGCGATCCGCAGCGCCAGCTCCCGCACCGCACCCGCCAGCTCCCCCGGTTCGACGACATCGTTGACCAGCCCCCAGTCGGCGGCGGTGGCCGCGTCGATGGCATCACCTGTCAGGAGCATCTTCATCGCACGTTTGCGACCCACCGCCCGGGTGAGCGCCACCATCGGAGTGGAACAGAACAGCCCGATCCGCACGCCAGGAGTACTGAAGGTGGCCTCGGTGGAGGCGATGGCGAGGTCGCAGGTGGCCACGAGCTGACATCCGGCGGCGAACGCGGCGCCGGCCACCTCGGCGATCACCGGACGATCGAGCTCATGGACCGCGGTCATCATCTCCACGCACGTATCGAAGACGGCGCGCTCGTCCTCCAGGGTGCGATCACGCAGTTCCGCCAGGTCGTGCCCGGCGGAGAAGGCCGGCCCGTGCGCACGCACGATCACCACGCGCACGTCGTCGTTCTCCCCCAGCTCACGCAACGCCGAGGTCAGGGCCGTCATCGTGGCCGTCGACAGCGGGTTGCGCCTGCGCGGTGCGTCGAGGGTGATGATGCCGAGCGGCGCCTCGACGACGACCCCGACGGGTTCCGGGGTGACCGCCGCCATACTCACGGGTTCGTTCAACTGCGCCTGGGTGTGATCCACGTTCCATATACCTTTCACCGGTGACTCCGATAACCCCAGTCAACAGGGTATGCACACGGATTACACCTGCCCAGATCGACAGTTTTCCGCCAGATCGCCTATCCGTACCCGAATGCAGAGAAGGCAATCAGTGAAGAATCTGTGAATAAAAACCGGAAATTTGAGTGATTGGATTCACAATTTGATAGTGTTATGCGTCACATTTTGATTTTCAATCCGCATTTACAATCATTGGCAAATATGCGGGATACGCAGGCGATTTACCGAATACCACGGTTGTTATCTGGCTGTTATCAGCCCTCCGCAGGTCACGAACGTGACGTGACCTAGCCGTTATCAACCTCTAATGTCGTCATCGGTCCGAGAATCGCACCGCCCAGCATGGGGCGGACGACAGGAGGAAACGATGACGACCACCATGAAGAAGTTCGCCGCCCGAGCCGGCATCATCGGCGCACTGGCTGCGGTGCCCTTCGGTCTGGCGACCGCCAACGCATCTGCCGCCGGCCACAACTGGGATGCTGTTGCTGCTTGCGAGAGCGGTGGCAACTGGGCGATCAACACCGGTAACGGTTACTACGGCGGCCTGCAGTTCTCGCCGTCGACCTGGGCCGCCAACGGCGGCTACGGCATGGCGAACGAGGCTTCGCGCGAAGAGCAGATCCGCGTCGCCGAGAATGTCCTGCTGAGCCAGGGCCCCGGCGCATGGCCGGTGTGCGGCGCTTACCTGTAAACCACACGCGTTTACCGAGGGAGCATCCGGACGTCCGACGTCCGGGTGCAGCAACCCTCACAGCCACCGGAGGGCGGCCCCGTCATGGGGCCGCCCTCCGGCGTTCTCCGGCCTCTTCCTCGATCAGGCCGGTTGCACCTGCGCCGTCTTGAGCGCCCGCAGCGCGGTCCGCAGCCCCCTGCGCTCACCGGTCACCGGGTCCACCCCGAACTGTGCAGCCGTACCCTTGAGCACGTTGAAGCGCAGCTCAGACGAGGTTTCGGGCGCGTCGTCCGATGTCGCCTTGAGCATGCTGTTGGGCAGCGACAGCTTGAGGATCGTGCGGAATGTCAGCGCGTACTGACTCACGATCGACCCCGTCGTGTACGGCAGGTCGTACTTCTCACACAATGCGCGCACCCGCACACCGATCTCCTCGTACCGGCTGCTCGGCAGGTCCGGATACATGTGATGCTCGATCTGGTGGCTCAGGTTGCCGCTCATGAATCGCATCACCGGCCCCGCGGTGAAATTGGCCGAACCCAGCATCTGCCGCAGATACCAGCGCGCCTGATCCTCATTCTCGTACTCCTCGACGGTGAACTTCTCCGCACCGTCCGGGAAGTGACCGCAGAAGATCACCATGTACGCCCAGTAGTTCCTGATCAGATTGGCGGTGAAGTTCGCCGTGAGGGTGCTGCGCCAGTTCTTCAGCGACAGCGCCGGGAAGATCAGATAGTCCTTGGCGGCCTGCTTACCCACCTTCTTGCCGATGAGCCGCAGGTCCTTGGCCGCCTGAGCGTACGTTTTCTCCTTGTTGCGCAGTTTCTCCGTTTCGAGGTGGTGTAGTGCCACCCCTACCTCGAAGAATGTGCCGAGCAGGAAGTTGTAGATCGGGTTGCCCAGGTGCCGCGGCGCCCATTCCTGGTCGCGGGTCACCCGCAGGATGCCGTAGCCCACGTCATCGTCCATCCCGACGACGTTGGTGAACTTGTGGTGGACGAAGTTGTGCGAATGCTTCCACTGCACCGACGGGCAGGTGTTGTCCCATTCCCAGGTGGTCGAGTGCACCTCGGGATCGTTGAGCCAGTCCCACTGGCCGTGCATCACGTTGTGCCCGAGTTCCATGTTCTCAATGATCTTGCCCGCACCGAGCAGTGCGGTCCCGAGCAGCCAGAGTGGTCTGCGGTTGCTCAGCAGCAGCACCACTCGCCCACCGGCCACCAGTGACCGCTGGATGGTGATGGCCCGGCGGATGTAGCGCGCGTCTTCCTCCCCGCGTGCTGCTTCGATGTCCCGGCGGATCGCGTCGAACTCGGCACCGAGGGTCTCGACGTCGGCTTCCGTCAGGTGTGCGTAGGCGTCGATGTCTGTGATGGCCATAGTTGTCCTAGAGGTCGATCGTGCAGGCGCCGGCGACGGCGCTCACGCAGGTCTGGATGCGGTCACCTTCGCGATGTTCCTCGCCGGTGCGCAGGTCACGGGTGTATCCGGCGGTCAGCTGCACCACGCAGGTCTGGCAGATGCCCATCCGGCAGCCGAACGGCATCTGCACCCCGAGATCCTCGCCGGCTTCGAGCAGCGTCGTGGCACCGTCGAGTTCGGCGGTCCGCCCGGACTTGCCGAAGGTGACGGTGCCGCCCTCCCCACCGTGATCGGTGCGGGCGATGGCGAAACGCTCGATGTGCAGCAGACCCCTCAGACCGTTGCTCTCATAGTGCTTCTCCATGTCGTCGAGCAGGGTGACCGGGCCGCACGACCAGCATTGCCGTTCCCGCCAGTCGGGCACGTGTGCGTCGAGGGCGGCCAGATCGAACTTGCCGTCGGAGCGGGTGGCCTGCAATCGCAGGTGATAGCCGTCGACACCGCTCTGCATCCGCTCGAGTTCGTCCCGGAAGATGACGTCGTCGAGTGTGGGAGCCGAATGGATATGGACGACGTCGGGCATCTGCGACCGCTTGGCCAGGGACCGCAGCATCGACATGACCGGCGTGATGCCACTGCCGGCGGTGACGAACAGGATCTTCGACGGCAGTGGTTCGGGGAGGAAGAAGTCACCCTTGGGTGCGGCCAGCCGGATGATGGTGCCCGGGGTCACGCCCTCGACGAGGTGCGTCGAGAGGAATCCGTCCGGGGTCGCCTTGACGGTGATCGAGATCGTCTTGGCGGTGGTCTCGCCGATGGAGGTCAGCGAGTACGAACGCCAGTGCCACCGGCCGCCGACCTGCAGCCCGATGCCGACGTACTGCCCCGGTTTGTAGGTTTCGGGGAATCCCCACCCGGTCTGGATCCGGACCGTGGCGGTGTCCTCGGTCTCCCGTTTGACCGCGACCACCCGGCCCCGCAGCTCGCGGGCCGACCACAACGGGTTGATCAGGTGCAGGTAGTCGTCGGGGAGCAGCGGCGTGGTCGCGCGCGCCACGAGGCCCCGCACGATGTTGTGCTCGGGGCGCTTGGCGTCGACACCGACCGCAGGTCGCTGGCTCCATTTCAGCAGGTTCACACGGGCGTCCTCACTATCCGGGGCTGCGGATAGTTCAGGACCGTACACCGCAAATGTGCGATACGTCACATATTGCAGAATCCCAACTCTGCGGGTTGCCCTACTGCGCGATGCGGCGCGAGTAGCCGGCGCGGGCGTCGGCGTCGTAGTCGAGGAAGCTGTTGCCGAGTCCGGTCACTCGCCGGATACGCCGCTTGATCCCCGCGGGGATCATCGCGTTGCCGTGCACCCACCCCATACTGCGCGGAGCGGCGACCCGAACACGCGGCCGGGCAACGGTTTTCATTATGATCCGAGCCACCGACTCAGGTTCGATGACCTTCACCACTGCGGTGGTCCGCAATCCGGAAATGAGCCCGGTGCGGGTGAACGTCGGCAACACCGCCGATACCCGCACCCCCTGGGATTCCAGTTCGGCATCGAGCGCCTCCGAGAACTCGATGACACCGGCCTTCACCCCGTTGTAGACGGCGAGTCCGGGCGTGGCCAGCCGGCCGGCCACCGAGGCGATGTTGATGATGTGGCCCGATCCGCGGGCGGCCATCCGGCGCGCGGCGAGCTGCGAACCCGTGTACACGCCGAGCAGGTCGATCTCGACGGTGCGCCGGATGATCGCCGGGTCCAGGTCGAGAAACGCACCGGCGGGCATGATTCCAGCGTTGTTGATGAGGACGTCGATCGGTCCGTGCCGATCCTCCACCTCATCGAGCCAGGCCGCGAAGGACTCGCGGTCGGTGACATCGACGTGACCGCCGGTGATCCCCACGTTCGCCGCCGCCTTGGCCACGGCCTCGGCATCGACATCGCCGATAGCTACCACCGCACCCGATCTGATGAGCAATTGCGCTGTCCACAAACCGATTCCGCGCGCGCCACCAGTGATCGCGACAACCTTGCCGGCCACCGTATGGCCGGCGTCATCGCCGGGCCGCGCCCATCTTTGACTCATCCGGTCCCCACTCCCCTTGTCAGCGCCGGCGGATGTACACCGGCAGATTGTCCTTGGGCACCGGAAGCGAGCTGTAGTCCATGGGGACCTCGTAGCCGTCCGGCACCGACCATTCGAATTCCCGGAGCAGCCGGTGCATCACGGTCTTGATCTCCATCTGGCCGAAGTGCAGGCCGATGCACTTGTGCGCCCCGCCACCGAACGGCACCCACGCCATCCGGTGTCCGCGATCCTCTTCACGTTCGGGCGAAAAGCGGTCGGGATCAAAGGTATCCGGGTTGGTGAAGTAGGCCGGGTCGCGGTGATTGGTCTGCTGCAGCACCGCCACGATCGACCCCTCGGGGATGTGATGCCCCAACACCTGGGTGTCCTTGACCGCCATCCGCGGCAGGGCTGGGACGGGCGGGCACATCCGCAGCGATTCGCGCATGATCAGGTCGAGGTCGGTGAACTTGCCGAGGGTGTCGTAGCCGATCTCGGGTTCCAGTTCGAGCGATTGGGTCCGGGCGCGCTCCTGCCACTGCGGGTTCTTGGCCGTCCAGTACACCATCTGCGACATCGTCATCGTCGAGGTGTCGTGGGCCGCCATCAGCACGAAGATCATGTGGTTGACCACGTCCTCGTCGGTGAACCGGTCACCCTCCTCGCTTTGGGCATGGCACAGCGCGGAGAACAGGTCCGGGGTCTCGCGGGCCCGTTTGGCGTCGATAGTGGCGTAGAAGAATTCCTCGAGCACCTTGCGTGAGCGCAGCCCCTTCCACCAGCGTCCGCCCGGGACGGGTTTGCGGACCAGTGCGGTGCCCGCGGCGACGGTCTCGATGAAGGCCTTGTTGAGCTTGTCCGCCTCATCGCGAGGCAGCTTCACGCCGAGGAAGACCTCAAGTGCCACATCGAGGGTGAGCTGTTTGAGCCAACTGAACATCTCCACCCGCCCGGTGGGCAGCTGATGCACCTGCTCGGCTATCACCGGCTGCATCTCCTGCAGATAGCCCTTGAGCGCGGTGGGCGTGAACGCCGCCTGCAGGATCCGGCGGTGATAACGGTGTTCGTCGAAGTCCATCAGCATGACGCCGCGGTGGAAGAACGGACCGATGAAAAAGCTCCACGCCGGGCCGTTGGCGAAGGCCTTGTCCTTGTTCATCAGGATCTCTTGCGCCCCGTCGGCACCGGAGACGTTGACGATCTTGAGGCCGAAGGCGTTCATGCCGGAGATCGGACCCATCTGGGCGACACGTTTGGCGGTCTTGCCGTACGGGTCCCGGCGCGTGGAGAGCACCTCGATGACGCCCGGAACGTTCGAGCACGGCACGGATTTCAATCCGCTGCCGGCGGGTGCCTCGGCGAGGTAGCTGGTCATCTCGACCTCCTGATGTTGCGGGCTGTGAGTGTTCAGTTGTTGATCGGGCGGGGGTCGACCCCGGTCCGTTCCCATGCCTCGGCCGCCCAGGCGGTGTACAGCTTGTCCACCGGCAGCCTGTTGATGATCGGGTTGAGCGCCCGGATCGCCGCGGTCATGCGGTCGAATCGCTTCTGCATCCGCCGATTCCACGTCAGGTCGCACACGTCGCGCATCTGCTGCGGCAGCGTACCGATGACGAGGGTACGCAGCAGGGCGTTCAGCGGAACGGAGGCGACGCGCCACACCGGCGGCGGCACCTGCCTAGGCCGCGGCAACCCTTTCCGCAGGTAGCCGGTCGCGTACACGATGGTTTTGGTGGGCACGAACCGATCCAGCATGCCGTCCCAGTAGGTGAGGAATTCCTCGTAGGTCTGGGGTTCTGCGCGATCGTCGACGCCGTACAGCGCGTACCAGCGCTTGCTCTCCTCGAAGAGCTGCGCCTTCTCCGCGTGGCTGAGCCGCCGGATGAACGTATCGGTGACGTAGATGACCTGGTCGACGAAGGTGGCGTGCGCCCAATAGAACAGCTCCGGGTTCATCGCGTGGTACGACGACCCGTCGCTGTCGACGGTGCCCTTGATGTTGCGGTGGAAGTCGCGGACCTTGCGCCCCCAGCCGTGCGGGTCGGCGCTGTAAACCGTGCTCATGATGGGCGGCACGGTGCGTTCGGCGCGGCCCTTGAAGTCGGAGAAGATCACCGAGTGGTCCTCGACGCCCTTGGCGAGCTGCTCGATGCAGTTCTCGGTGCCGGCCACCCGCTGGAACCCGAGGATCTGCCGGTTGTCGCCGTAGAACTTCCATACCAGCGAGTGCGGACCGAGTGGCTCGACCTTGTTCATCTCGGCGGTGGACACCGGCATCGGGCGGGCCTCACGGACGCCCTCCTCGAAGGTGCGGGCAGGTGGGCGCCGTGCGGCCCCCTCGTCGGCGATTGCGGCATCGGGGGTGGTGCTGTCGGCGATTGTCATCGACTACTCCCTGGTGTCGGACTCGCCTGAACATCGAACACCCCGATGGCGACCACCCTGCTGTCGAATACCGGGTGCGGAACGCCGGGTCGGGCCTTTGGAATGAATCCGCGAGTTTGTTTCTTTGATGCCAAGGTAGCACGTGATCGACGACACAACCAGCCCCGATTTCCCCCGGACGATGCCGGCCCACCCGGCGTCATCACCTGGGACGGACACCTGGTACAACCCACACATGCATCGGTCACCGCGCCGCACGTCCGGCCTTCTGTTCGCGTCCACCGCCGCGGCACTGGTCGTGGCGGCCGTCGCGGGCACCGCGCCCGCCGCCGCAGCGCCGGGCGATCCGTTCCGGCCCGCGATGCACTACACGCCGGCGCGCAACTGGATGAACGATCCGAACGGCCTCGTCTACCACAACGGCCGGTATCACCTTTTCTACCAACACAATCCGTCCGGTCCCGGGTGGGCGAACATGAGCTGGGGCCACGCGGTCAGCACCGACCTGCGCACGTGGCGCGAACAGCCGATCGCGATCCGCGGCGACCGCGACGCGGAGATCTACTCGGGTTCGGCGGTGGTCGATCACCGCAACACCTCCGGGTTCGGGACCGCGGGCAACCCGCCGATGGTGGCGATCTACACGGCCAGATACCGTAGCGGACGCCAGGCGCAGTCCCTCGCCTACAGCACCGACGACGGCCGGACGTGGACCAAGTATCGCGGCAACCCGGTCCTCGACCGCGGCTCCACGAACTTCCGTGACCCGAAGGTGTTCTGGTACAGCACCGACGGTTCCGGCGGCTACTGGGTGATGACAGCCGTCGAGGCCCTCGACCGCAAGGTCGTGCTGTACCGCTCGGATGACCTGTTGACCTGGCGCCCGCTCAGCGAGTTCGGCCCGGGCAGCGACTACCGGGGCATCTGGGAATGCCCCGACCTGTTCCCGCTGCCGGTGGACGGCAACCCGGGTCGGACGAAATGGGTGCTGGTGGTCAGCCACAACCCGGCGACGGTCGACGTCCTCCCACCGGTGCCGGACATCTCCCCCAGGCTCCTCAAGGGCACCGGCACCCGCTACTTCGTCGGCGATTTCGACGGCACCCGCTTCACCGCCGACGGTCCGCCGAGGTTCGTCGACGACGGCCGCGATTTCTACGCCGGCGTCACCTTCAACGACGCCCCCGCGAACAAGCGGATCATGATGGCGTGGATGAGCAACTGGCTCTACGCGCAGCAGACCCCGACGGGCCGGTGGCGCGGCGCGATGACCCTGCCCCGCGAGCTGAGCCTGCGCACCGTCGCCGGCAGGCCAACGCTGATCTCGGAACCGATTGCCGGACAAGGGCGCACCGTGTACTCACAGCGCGACGTCGCCGTCGGGCCGGACGATGTCACGCTGCCGGTGAGGCCGCGCGCCTACCGGGTTCACGCCGAGTTCCGGCCGGGCACCGCCAGGCGGTTCGGCCTGACCGTCCACAAGTCGGCCGACGGTGCCGAGCGCACCCGGATCAGCTACGACGTTGCCGCCGGCACGCTGTCGGTGGATCGCACCCGATCGGGAAATGTGTTGTTCGGCCCGGTGTTTCCGTCGGTCGAGTCCGTGCGGGTACCGCTGCGTGACGGCAAGTTGTCCCTCGACGTCTACGTCGACGCCTCGTCGGTGGAGGCGTTCGCCCAGGGCGGCTCGCACACCATCACCGACCTGGTCTTCCCCAACCCGGCCAGTAATGACATCTCGGTCGACTCCGCCGGCGGCCAGGCGCGCCTGGACAGCCTGACCGTCACCGCCACCGACTGACTGCGGGGCCGGCCACGCAGCGGTGTGATCGCCCTGCCTGGCCGCGCCGAAAAATCATGCCTCACCTGCGTTGTCGCTGCTGTTTAATGTGCCGATGGACAGCACACCGCAGGAGTACGGCACGGCGCGGCTACGCACCGGTGCCGGCGCCGATTCGGTCGCTTTCACCACCGCCGGCACCGGTCCCCCGCTCCTCGTCGTCCCCGGTTGGCTGACCCATCTCGAACTCAGTTGGGCGGTTGCCCGCCGAGCGGCTGTTCTACGAGGCGCTGGCGCAGGGCCGCACCCTCATCCGGTACGACCGACCCGGTTGCGGCCTGTCCGCCGCCTACGAGGGGCCGCGGACGATGGAATTGGAGCCTCCGAAACTGGAGCAGACCTGAGCGCGATCTGGCTGGCTTATCTGATGGGACTGATCCACACCTGGCTTCGCGGAGCTTTCCAGATCACGTGGTCGTCAGTCGCCTATCACAGTCACGCCGATTTCCGAACCGGCGGCTTTGAGCCGTTTATCCCGTGTCCAGAGGCGTGAGCCGTCACGAATGAGGACCGAACCCAATAGACCCGCATCGACGGCGCTCAGCCCACGTCCCCACAGATGGTGCGCGTCCACAAGATGCAGCAGTTCGTCGTGCGTCATCACGGGAAACTGCGCCAGGTTCCTTAGTAACCCGATGACGACGCCGCGATCGGCTATCGACCCCAGCGCCAGTTCCTCGATGACTGACGGATGGCAACCGACCTGACCATCATCGAGGAATCGCGCGAGTCGCTCATCCGCGGAATGAAGGTGATCTAGACCTCACCCGCTGATCTTGAGCATCCTCCCGATCGTGGCCTGCCACATGGTGTTGCCCGGCCCGATGGTGCCGGTCAGTTCCAGCGGCTCGTCGACCGGGGCGTCGCCGACCCGCAGCGTCCGCACCCGGCGGCCCGTCTCGAAATCGGTGGCGATGTAGTAGACCGGGCCGAGCTGCTGGATTCCCGGTGCGTACGGTCCGTAGCCCAGCGCGTGGATCAGGCCGTCGGCGCGCGACAGCCGGGGCAGGGTGGCGAGCCGGTCGTCGTTCTCCCAGATCCGGCGGCAGCCGGTCGCGGTGACGTCGATACGTGTCGCCCCGCCGGTGAACGCCGCGTTCGCCGGCGAGCTCGGCCCGTCGACGGCCATGGGCGGATACTGGTAGCCGTAGGTGCTCGGGATGACCAGCGAGTCACCCCACGCGAGGATCGAGTTCTCGGTGCCCTGCCCGGAGGAACCGAAGGCCTTCATCGTGCAGATCACCTTTCCGGTATCACTTTGGTACACAATAAGATTCGGATCAACTGCACTGTCGACGATCGCCACCCAGCCGTCACCGCCGGGACCGAAGTAGGTGGGTGTCGTCCCCGAACCCCAGGTGAGTTGACCGGGTTTGCGGGCCGGGCCGCGATCGTAGGTCCGCCGCCACACCGGGTACGGCACACCGTTCTTGCCTGCCCGCATCTCGTACAGCGCATGGGTCGAGAGCACCGACACCCCCGACGGACGCACCGACAGCCCGTTGCCGAGCTTCTCGCCCTTCGGTAACCGCATGGACGCGACCCTGCGGTCCGTGCCGACCGTGCCGATCACCCCGTTCGTCGTGGCGAACCAGACCCGCCCCTGCCAGTCGGGGGCCAGACCGGTCACCGCGTCCCCGGCGGGGATGTGGCGGCTCAGGCCGACGCGATCGTCGACGTACAGTTGCCACCCGTGGGCGGTTTTCCGGTGTGCCACACGCAGAATCGCTTTCGACCCGTCGGCGACGACAACCCGGTCACGGTCGTCGAGGTAGCCGTAGACCCCGCCGAGCAACCCGCCCTTGGTGAGCTGCTCGACGGCCAGGACGGCCGCCGTCCCCGGGTCGAAGAGCACGACGGTGGCGACCGCGACCTGCGGTGGCCGCAGACCCACGAACGCGGTGCACAGCGACAGCACCAGACCGTCAGACCCGACGAACGTCGCCGCGCACGCACCACCCGGGACCGATGACGCCGCGACCCTCGCTGTCCGGCCGGGCCCGGGCAGCGGCGTCGAATCGGTCGAGGCGAGGTCACCGTGCATCAGCGAGGTGCCCGCCGGGCCGACGCCTCTCGTGGGACCGGGTGCGGCGCCCCTGCCACCGGGCGCGGCTGCGACAGGACCCGCGGTGAGCGCACCGAGCCCCAGCACGACAAGCAGCACGACGGCAGCCCACAGACGCTCCAGGCGGTCGCCACGACTCATCAGACAAGACAAACACATCTGAGGCCTCCCGGTGGCGGCACCCGGCACGGAGTTGGTCGCCGTGCCCGCGCCGACCTGGCAGACTGCTGCAGTGCCCGAGACTCCGACGCTGCTGGTCAAATTCGCCGAGGCCGGCGGGGCCTACCTCACGTGGCGGTGGATCCACGACGACGGGCCGGGGCCGTTCGCCGGGATGGCACAGGTCAGTGCGGCGCAGGTCGACGCGGTCCGCGACACACTGGCCCGGGCGGTGCCCGACACGCTGCCCGGTGAATCGGTGGCCGACGGCATCGACCGGGCACTCCTGCGGGGACCGTTCTCGCACCCCGAGTCGACGGCGACGCTGGCCCGGGACCTCGGGCAGGTGCTGCTGTCGGCCGATCTGGTGACGGCACTGCGACAGGCCCCCGCACGGCCGCTGCTGCGTATCCAGCCGAGCGAATCGCTGACGCGGGTGCCGTGGGAGATGCTGCTGGTCGACGACGCCACCACGCTCGACGATCTCGCCGATGTGACGTCGTCCGCGCCGTCGGGCGTTCCCCGGCATCGGGTCGACGGGAACCCCGACGGTCCGGTGGTGGCGGTCATCGATCCGAGGATCCCGGGACAGTCGGTGGCATCCGCGCTCGGGTCGGTGCTCGGCAGGCCCGCCGACGACTCACCCCT
>WBZQ01000207.1_pt1 | contig 53213 bp, 47 predicted proteins | sample 5204251 | NCBI WGS metagenome assembly WBZQ01 (sample SAMN12412402, study PRJNA552823) | activated sludge metagenome | isolation source: activated sludge from nitrification reactor of wastewater treatment plant... | place: USA: Virginia | collected 2017-09
CGTCCAGATTTTTGAAATCGATGCCCGGGTGGGCTTTGGCGAAGGCTTCTACAAAGGCGGGGCTGCCGGTATGTTTGAACAGTTTGGAACCGAATTCCGCCGGTTCGCAGCGATGGATCAGCAGGGCCGTGTTGTTTTCCAGCCGTACCTGCCAGGTGTTGTTCTCCTGCCGCTCCGCGGTGAGGGCCTCGCCGTCGAAGGCCGGGGAGAGGTCGCCGGCGTAGCCGACCAGGATTTCCAGGGTGGCCACCACCGGGCAGCGGCGGCGGAGTTCGCCGACGGGAGCGACCCGGGCGCCGGGCAGTTTGCCGCTGAGCCAGGTACAGACGAAATCCGCCTCTTCTTCGGCGTGGTCGAGGTGGAGTTTGTCGCGGCTTTTGAGAAAATATTCCAGTTTCTGCTTCAGATCCTCCTGGGTTTTCAGGCCGAAGCCCTTGTATTCGACCAGGCGGTTCTCGTTGCAGGCGTACCAAAGTTCCCCGACCGTTTCAATGTGCATTTCCTGCCAGACGGTCCGGACTTTTTTCGGTCCGAAACCGTTGACTTCCAGCATTTCCACCACGCCGGGCGGGGTTTTTTCCCGGTATTTTTCCAGAGTGGCCATTTTGCCGCCGCTCACCAGTTCGCGGATCTTGCCGGAAATGGCCGGCCCCACGCCTTTCAGGCTTTTAACCTCCGCGTCCGACATTTCGGCCAGCGGGTGGTCCAGTTTGCGGAGCGTGAGATAGGCATTCCGGTAGGAGCGGATGCGGAACTCGTCCTCCTCATGGAGTTCCATCAGGTTGGCCAGTTCGTCGAAGGCGTTGGCAATTTGTTTGTTGGTCATGAGCCGGTGATTGGTTGGATTGGTGATTGGTTGATTGGTCTGGTTAGTTCCGGGATTATAGGAATAATTCAAAATCTACGGTCCATTGTCCAATAGTCCAACAGTCCAACGTCTACTTCCCACTTCCGAAATAATCCAGTACCAGGTAGCAAAAAGTCCGGACCCCCAGTTTCATCCCGCTTTCGTCGATGTAAAAGTCGGGGGTGTGGTGGGCGGCGGCGTCTTCTTTCTTTTGGCCAGGGGGCATTCCGCCGAGGAAGAAGAAGAACGAGGGCACTTTTTGGGCGAAGAAACCGAAATCTTCGGCGCCGGTGCGGGCTTTGATCTCCTCGACCATGTTTTTTCCCGCCGCTTCCTGCAGGGTAGGCAACATGCGGGCGGTCAGGGCGGGGTTGTTGTAGGTAATGGGTGTTTTGTTTTCGATGCGGACTTCGGCGCGGGCGCCGGCGCTTTCAGCGATTTTTTCGGCGGTGATCTTTATTTTCCGGTGGATTCGGCGTTGCATGGCGGTGTCCAGGGTGCGGATGGTACCCACCATTTCGGCCAGTTCGGGGATGATGTTGGCGCGCACGCCGCTGGTGATCTTGCCCACGGTGACCACGGCCGGCTGTTCGGTCAGGTCGACCTGGCGGCTGACGATGGTTTGCAGGCCGTTGATGATCTCTGCCGACACCACGATGGGATCGATGCCGCTCCAGGGCTGCGAGCCGTGGCTTTGCTTGCCGTGTACGCTGATGTAGAACCAGTCGGAAGCGGCCATGGTGCCGCCGGGCCGGTAAGAGATCTTGCCCACTTCCGTCTGCGAGTTGATGTGCAGGCCGAACATGGCCTCGATCTTCAGGTTGTCCAGCAGACCTTCCTTCACCATCAGTTCGGCACCGCCTTCCTCGCCTTCCGGGGCGCCCTCCTCGGCGGGCTGGAACACGAACACCACCGTGCCGGCCAGGTCGTTTTTCAGGCCGGTCAGTATCTCGGCGACGCCCATGAGGATGGCCACGTGGGTGTCGTGGCCGCAGGCGTGCATGACCCCGACCTCCTCGCCGTTGTAGGTGGATTTGGCCACCGACTTGAAGGCCAGGTTGCCGCGCTCTACCACCGGCAGGGCGTCCATATCGGCGCGCAGGCCGATGACCGGGCCGGATTTGCCGCCTTTCAGAATGCCGACCACGCCGGTTTTGGCCACGCCGGTGCGTACTTCCAGGCCGAGGCTGCGCAGGTGGACGGCCACTTTTTCCGCTGTTTTAAATTCCCGGTTCGAGAGTTCGGGATGCTGGTGAAAATCGCGCCGCCATTCGATGACTCTGGCTTCCAGCCGGTCGGCTTTCTGGTCAATTTGTTTCTTCAGGGGCGACTGGGCCGGGACGCTGGCCAGTTGGGTAAAAAGGGCGATAACAAGGAGGGTATTTTTCATGGAAAGTTGATTTTTAATATAACGGAGAAACAGCGGCCACCCGAATGCCACCCATTCCCGGCTACACTTGTCTATATCTTGCCGGATACGGGTTGTGGTAATCGGTTTTATGCGGGTGTTTTTATTTGAAACTTCGGTGGCCCGTAAACATAACTCCGCCCCGGCAAAAATGCTAAAAGAATTCTTTTTCCGAACATTGCCGCCCCAATCCGGTTAAAGTCCCCCGACCACTCCCCGAATCCCCGAATCCCCATATCAACAAATCCCCGAATCCCCATATCAACAAATCCCCCAATCCCCCAATCCCCATATCCCCCAATCCACAAATCAACAAATCCGCATGACCGGCCTCCTCATCGTGAATCTCGGTACGCCCGATGCGCCGACCCGCCCGGCGGTATACCGGTACCTCAAACAGTTCCTGCTCGACCCGCGGGTAATCGACATCAACCCGCTGGCCCGCAACCTGCTGGTGCGCGGCATCATCGCGCCGTTCCGTTCCGGCAAGTCGGCGGAAGCCTACCGGCAACTGTGGACGGAGAACGGTTCGCCGCTGAAGTACTACGGGGAACGGCTGGTGGAGCAGGTGCGCCGGCTGCTGGGGCCGGACTACGCGGTCGAACTGGCCATGCGCTACCAAAACCCCTCCATCGAATCGGCCATCGACCGGCTGATGCAGGCGAAAGTAACGAAGATAAAAATCTTCACCCTTTTCCCCCAGTACGCCGGCGCTACCACCGGCTCCGTGCACGAGGAAGTGATGCGGGTGCTGAGCGGCCGGCCGATCATTCCGGCGCTCGAATTCGTGAGCGCTTACCCGACCTGGGACGCCATGATCGCGCTGTTCGTGAAAAATGCCCTCCAATACGACCTGAAGGAATACGACCACTTTTTGTTCAGTTATCACGGACTGCCGCAGCGGCAACTGCGGAAAGCCGACGCTTTTAACCATTGCCTGCAAAGCCCCGACTGCTGCCGGACGTTGACGCCGGTCAACCGTTTCTGCTATTCGGCGCAGTGTTATGCGACCACCCAGGCCATTGCGGGTCAGTTGCAGTTGAGCCCGCAGCAATACACCGTTTGTTTCCAGAGCCGCCTGGGCCGCGATCCCTGGACGCAGCCCTACACCGTGCAGGTGATCGAAAACCTGGCGAAAGCGGGCGCCAAACGCCTGCTGGTGTTCTGCCCGGCCTTTACCGCCGACTGCCTGGAAACGGTGATCGAGATCGGCGAGGAATACCGCGAGGATTTCCTGCGCTGGGGCGGTGAAAAACTCGACCTGGTGGAAAGCCTCAACGACCAGCCGGCCTGGGCCGCCGCCGTGGCCGGCTATTTGCGGGATTAACTTTGGACGGCGCTGAAACAAGAAGGCCCCGGCAACGTTTTGGGTAGGCCGATCCGATGGAGTATCAACCCCTCATCCAACCCTCAAACCTTCCCCCTTATCAACAGACAAAACCTTAAACATGCACTTTCCCCTTCGCTCCGGATTACCCTTTCTCCTGGTATGGCTTTTCAACGCCGGCCTGAACGCTCAAAATACCGACGGCTGGGTTTTTAAAAATGAAAAAGACGGCATCAAGGTCTACTACAAAAAAACCTCCGATGTGCATGAGGTCAAAATGGTAACCTCGATCAAGGCTACCCTGACCGGCATGGCCAAACTGCTCAACGAAGTGGAGCACTACACGGAGTGGGGCTACAAGGTGAGCGAGGCGAATCTCGTGAAACGGGTCAACGAAAAAGAATTCTATTACTACTGCAAACTCGATTTCCCCTGGCCGCTCAACGACCGCGACCTGGTGCTGCAGACGAAAGTGGAGCAAGACTCCGTCTCCCGCCGGATCACCTCCTCCAGTTGGGCGCGGCCCGACCTCCAGCCCGAAAAAACCGACGTCGTCCGCATCAAAACCGCCCGCACCAAGTGGTCGGTGCTGCCCGGCGCCGGCGGCTGGCTCTACGTGGAATACTACATCTACTCCGACCCCGGCGGCAACCTGCCCGACTGGCTGGTCAACATGGCCATCGACATGGGGCCCCGCGAAACGATCAACACCATGCGCACCATGCTGCAAAAGCCGGAGTACCGGACGGCGAAGCTGGCGTATATCCGGGAGTGAGGTTAGGTGGACGTTATTGACGTTAGGTTGACGTTAGGTTGACGTTAGGTTGACGTTGGGGATTTATGGGCTTGGGTGATCCTGATGATTTGCAGGTGTTGGGTTGGTGAGGACATTCAGGACACAGTAGATTTGCGAAAACAAAGTACTACCGTGAAAAAAGGCGGTTTTCAGCATCCTGTCTTTGCCTGCTCAGGATGCCCAGATTGCCGAGCCGGCTTCGCAGAAGCCCCTTTTTGTCGTCCTGTAAGGATCTGAATAAACGCTTAGGGCGGGGTTACGTTCCTCAGATTCCTGCGGAATGACAAACAAAGGCGGCCTGCGGCCACCACTGTGTACCCCAGATTCCTGCGGAATGACAAACAAAGGCGGCCTGCGGCCACCGCTGTGTACCCCAGAGTTGCCGACATTCCTTCAGTGTGTACTACCCAAGCCATCAAGCCCCCCCCAAATCACCAACGTCCACCTAACGTCTACCTAACGTCCACCTAACGTCCACCTAACGTCCACCTAACGTCCACCTAACGTCCACAACGTCCACCTAACGTCCATGTCATACCGCAATCTCCGCGAGGCCGTGCAGGATCTGGAGCGCCACGGCAGTCTGCTCCGCATCCGGGAGGAAGTCGATCCCGACCTGGAAATAGCCGAAATACACCGGCAGGTATTCGACCGGCAAGGTCCGGCCATCCTGTTCGAGCGGGTGAAAGGCAGCCCTTTCCAGGCGGTCAGCAACCTTTACGGCACGTTCGAGCGCACCGCTTTTTTGTTCCGCCACACCCTGGACCGGGTGAAACGTGTGATCGAACTGAAGAAAGACCCGACCAGTTTTTTGAAAAAACCGGGGCGCTACCTCGGCGCGCCCTTCACGGCGCTCTCCGCGCTGCCCCTGCACAGCCGCTTCGGGGCGCCGGTGACCTACGGCACCACCACCATCGATCGGTTGCCCCAGGTAAAAAGTTGGCCGCTCGACGGCGGCGCCTTCATCACCATGCCCCAGGTGTACACCGAAGACTCCGATGCGCCGGGCAACGTGATGCAGTCCAACCTCGGCATGTACCGCATCCAATTGTCCGGTAACGACTACTTACCCAACGAGGAGATCGGGATGCACTACCAGTTACACCGCGGCATCGGGGTGCACCACACCAAATACAACCGGCTGGACCGGCCCTTTCACTGCAGTATTTTCGTGGGCGGGCCGCCGAGCCACGCCTTTTCGGCCATCATGCCGCTGCCGGAGGGCCTCAGCGAACTCACCTTCGCCGGGATGCTGGCCGGGCGGCGTTTCCGCTACCTGCGCCGCGAGGGCCATGTGCTCAGCGCCGACGCCGATTTCGTGATCACCGGAGAGATCCTAAAAAACGTAAAAAAGCCCGAAGGGCCGTTCGGCGACCACCTGGGCTATTATTCGCTGACGCACGACTTTCCGGTGATGCGCGTCCACCAAGTGTACCACCGCAAAGACCCGCTCTGGCATTTCAGCGTGGTGGGCCGCCCGCCGATGGAAGACAGCAGTTTCGGCTGGCTCATCCACGAACTGGTGGCCCCGCTGACGCCCGGGGAGTTTCCCGGCCTGAAAGAACTGCACGCCGTGGACGCCGCGGGCGTGCACCCCCTGCTGCTGGCCATCGGCCACGAGCGCTACATGCCGTTCCGGGAGCGCAAGCCCGAAGAGATACTGACCATCGCCAACCGTATCCTGGGCACCGGGCAGACCTCGCTGGCCAAATTCCTCTGGATCGCCGCTTCCGACGACGACCCCAACCTGGACACCCACGACATCGCGCACTTTTTCCGGCATATGCTGGAGCGGGTGGACTGGACCCGTGACCTGCATTTCCAGACCCGCACCACCATCGACACCCTCGACTACTCCGGCTCGGGCTGGAACGAAGGCTCCAAGGTGGTGGTGGCCTGCCGCGGTGAGCGGCGCCGGGAACTGGCCACGCAGTTGCCCGAGGTTTTTTCCCTGCCCGAAGGCTTCAGCGACCCGCAGTTCTGCCTGCCGGGTATCCTGGCCATCCGCGCCCCGAAATTCGTGGCGGAACTGCCGGCGCGGGCCGAAGCGGAAGCCCTCTGCCGCCGGCTGGAAGGCTATGACCTGGCCCGGGTGCCGCTGGTACTGCTGGTCGACGACAGCCGCTTCACCGCGGCCACGCTCAACAACTTCCTGTGGGTGGCCTTCACGCGGGCCAACCCCAGCCACGACCTCTACGGCGTGCAGGCCTTTACCGAGTTCAAACACTGGGGCTGCCGGGGACCGCTGGTGATCGACGCGCGCAAAAAGCCGCACCACGCCCCGGAACTGGTGGTGGAAGAAGCGGTGCGGGAGCGGGCGGCGGCGATCCTCCACCGGGCCGGGTTCAAAGGCTGAACGCGTTAAGCAAATGTTACGGTCCAGACTTTCCCCAACCCCGGCCGCGAAACCGGAGGTCTATGCAGGAAATAAAAATGATCTGACATGAAAAACACCATTCTATTGCTCTTTTCGCTGCTTGCGCTGGCCGGCGTTTCCTCCTGCAAAAAATCCGCAGACCGGGGCGACCAGATCTTAGTCCGCTTTCAGAACAACACGGACCTGAACATCGACAATGCCGTGATGAATTTCGATGAACTCCACATGACCGCCATCGGGAATATTCCTGCCGGCGGCCAGACGGACTATATCCCGTTCGATTACTTCCTGATCGGGGAGACCATGCCGATGGGTATTCTGCAAGGGACCAGTGCCGGGAACTCGTTCACTGCTTCGACTGTTGTCTGGTGCGGTACCGGAGTCACTTTCGAGCAACTGGAATCGGGCATGCACACCGTCGAGATTTTCCCGCAAACCGCCTCGGACTCCACGGTCTACTACTACCTGAGATTTGCAAATTGAGGCCGGGCTTTTAAAAGTCATACCGGGGCGGGAAAGGCGATTTTCACACCTTTCCTGCCCCCGACCGCCGGTTTTCGGGCCGCTCCGAATTTTTTTTGAGAAAAAATTTTGGAGCGGTTTGGAATTAAGAAAACACCGGCGCTATCTTTGCCCCGCTTTTGTAAGAAGGCCCGTTCGTCTAGGGGTTAGGACGCAAGATTTTCATTCTTGTAACACGGGTTCGATTCCCGTACGGGCTACCACCCACCAACACACAATGCCTTGTAAGTCAACAACTTACGAGGCATTTTTTATTGCCGCTTCTCCGGCTATTCGCCGCCTTCTCCCAACGCAAGGGTCCATATCCTTTTTAGCGGTATCTCGGCCTTTATTTCATCGTTCAGTTTATCGTAGTTCGCCAGTAATTCCTCAATGATTTGCTTCTGCCCCCAAAGGCGTACCCTGAAAAACTGGTTGGCCGTTTCTTTTTCGACTGCCCGGTTGAATCCGCTCCAGGAAACCAGTAAACCCTGGTCGGCCTGAAACGTCGTCATTGTCCCAATCAGTTGGTCCAACACCTGCCTTTCAATAGGTTTGTCGGAAGTCTTCACCTGAACGCACAGGCGCGGTCTTCCAAATCCCAAAGGCTCCGGGGCGGCCAAAATATCCACCCCTTTGTCCGGTCCCGGTGGACTTAAATGCGTGGTGTACCCTTTCGCCTGCAAAATGGAATTGACGATTTGGGCCATTTCATGCCCTTTGAATTTGCGGATAATGAATTGGGCAATCTGGTCATTTGAAACCGATTCAAGATCGGCCCCGGCTATTTCCAAACCGGCTTCGGGCGGTTGTATTTCCTCATTCCGGGTTACCGGCTTGTTTTGATTGATGCCGACGGGGTGCCAGTTGTTCCTGGCCATTGCCTTAATCCGGGCTTCCGCGTCGTTTCTGCTTATCCGGCAAACCGACATAAATGCCCCGAATGAATAAAGTAAGTCCTGCTCAAAATTCGAGCGTGGTATATCCGTAGCAAACCATTTTACCTTCCGGCTGTGGTAGTACGGGTTTTCTGCCGTCGGGTGAAATTCGTATTCGCCGGTAATTTCCCCGATGTGAATAGCCGATTTGAATTTGCTGGGCAAAACTACCCAGTCGCCTTTCGCAATGTCCTTTGCGAAAGGCCACAACTGCCCGGTATAGTTGCGGATGGCTGCCGGCTTTTCTGCCGGGTAGATTTCTTGCAATTTGCCGTACAGGGCGATTTTGTCGGGCAATGCCGCCAGATCAACTTTGAGTTTGTCCCAGGTGATGTAAACCCGGTTTTCGTTCAGGAACTTGTTTTCGTATTCGCCAAATTTGCCGGCGCGGATAAGCCAAAGTGCCATTTAGTCCAGTAGTTGATTTTCATATAATGTTGTGACGATTACTTCAACATCCTCTTCATCCATAACGCAAATCGAAGAATACTTCATGCTAATTGAATTTAGTGAAGTGCCCGTGAAAAAACCGCTTTTTCGGTTGTTGGAAATCCAAAATCGATCATGGTATTCTTTTGATGTTGCATTTTTAAGATGAATATCAGGATTGACACCTTTTATTGCTCGAAAAATTGACTCCTTTACTTCTATATTATATTTTTCTTTCGTAACAAATAGAATGGTGCTTAAATCAAAAAGATGTTTGTCTAAAATTTCAACAACCAGCCTGCTGTACTCACCTATTTCTCGCCCTCCTGATGGCGGGTGAAAGAAATAGGCGTCTATGATTATGAGTTCTCCTTTGGTGTTGAGTTTGTTTAAAAATGACCTAAAAATATCTGACACCCCTGAATAATTGCCAATCAAAATGATCTGCTTTGTTACTGGTAGCCAGATGGATTTTTGATTGCTGTTTTCTACATAGTGGCGCAGGAATTCTCTATTGTCAGATGTGTGGGGGGACTTGTCAAGCCATTTAGAGACGAACTTGATTTTCATAAGTTGAGTTGATACCCAATCCCAAAAAGGCGCGGCTAAAAAATCCATTAAGTTTTAAATTTAGTGGTAACGTCAAAAACTTTTCATCCTTCCCACCAATCCGACCAAAACCTCCAAATCCTTTTCGATTTGCGCAATGATGACCGGCGGCGCTTCCAAAACCTCTTCCTGTACCGCGTTCGGGTGTTTGATGTCGAGGTCGTAACCGCGTGCGGCGATGTCGGCGATGGGGACACGCCAGGCGTTTTCGTTTTCGCTGCGGTTGTTCCACCAGGCGCGCAGGGCGTCGAAGTCTTTGTCCTGCATCGGCTTGGTTTTGGAGTAACCTTTCGAGCCGTCGGGCAAGGGATTTTGGAAATACCATACTTCTTTGGTGGGCTGCCCTTTGGTGAAAAACAGCAGGTTGGTTTTAACGGTGGCGTAGGGCTTGAAAACGGAGTTGTCGAGCCGGACAATCGTGTGCAGGTTGCATTCTTCCAGCAACTTTTGCCGGATGCGGGCTTTTACCCCTTCGCCGGAAAGCGAGCCGTCGGGTAGCACGATGCCCGCCCGCCCGCCGTCGAGCAGCAGTTCGATCATGAGCACCAGGAAAAGGTCGGCCGTCTCTTTGGTCTTGTAGGAGGTGGTGAAGTTGTTGTGCGAACTGCCGTCCATCGTGCCGCCGAACGGCGGATTGGCGACGATGCAATGCACCCGGTCTTCGGAGGTGTAACTACTTAGCGGGCGGCTGAACGCGTCGTCTTTGACGATGTTGGGTTGGGTCAGGTTGTGCAGGCGCAAGTTAATGGCGCACAGGGCGTAGGGCAGGGTTTTCCATTCGATGCCCCGGATGTATTGTTCGAGGTGGAGTTCCTGTTCGGTGGTGAGGTTCTGGCCGCGCAGGTGTTCGACGGTGGACACCAAAAAGCCACCCGTGCCGCAGGCCGGGTCGAGCACGGCTTCACCCGGCCGCGGGTCCACCTTTTCGACGATGAAATTGGTGAGCGGCCGCGGGGTGTAGAATTCTCCGTAACTGCCGGCGCTTTGCAGTTCGCGCAGCATCTGTTCGTATATGTCGTTGAACAGGTGGCGTTCCTTCCGGCTGTTGAAGTCGATCTGGTTGAGTTGGTTGATGACCTTGGCCAGCACCACCCCGTTTTTCATGTAGTTGTTGACGTCGGTAAACAAGGTGGCCAGCGTGTGCGCGATGCTCCGGGCCACCGGGTTGGCCTGTTCGCCGGTGCGCAGGCGGCGCAAGGCCGGGAAGAGTTCGCCGTCGATGAAAGCGATGAGGTCGCTGCCGGTGAGCCGGTCTTTGTCGGGCGCTTCGGCCCAGGTGCGCCAGCGCAGGCGCTCCGGGATGGGCGAGGTGTAGCCGTCGAGGTCGAGTTCGTATTCGGCTTCGTTGGCGTCGAGCAGTTTGAGGAAAATGAGCCAGGAAAGTTGTTCCAGGCGCTGTCCGTCGCCGTTCACACCGGGATCTTCGCGCATGATGTTGCGGATGCCCTGAATGATGCTGCCCAGGCTTTTGCCGTTGGGTGTGTTTTGGCCGTTTTGAAGGTGTCTTGACACGAATATGAAAGGATTTTGTTGTCGGTTTAACTACCCATCCGGTAACTTTGCCGCATCTCGCTGACCACGATGTCAAAGGAGAAAAGAAACCGTTCCGTTTCACGGGGCGGTTTCGGCATTTCTACCGGCGTCATTCATCGCGGACGCGTTTTTGGTACAGCAAGGGGTCTTCGCGTAATGTAATGGCGCCGCTGTGATTTTTGGCCGGCAAGCGCTTCCCGGCGGGCAGCCGGTCGAGGACTTTTTTGATCTCCTCCGGGGGCATCTGACGGGAAATGGTAATGGTCATATCCGGTTTGTTTTCGCGGGACAAGATAGGTAGCACGTCGTTTACGACGTCGGTAAAGCGCCGTTTACGGCGCTGAAAAGGGATTTTTTTGTTTTTACGGCCACGAATGGCCGCTTACCGACGTCGTGAGCGACGTGCTACCGGTCAAACTTAAAGGCTTGCTGAAGTTCGCTTTTCCACAAGCGTTCGGTTTTGGTTTGCAGGGCGGTGAGAATTTGGTCGAGTTTGTCGCATTGGGCGAGACGTGCGTTAATTTCTTTGACGATTTGACTTTGTTGAGAGTATGGAGGCAGGGGGAGGGTAATTGTAACCATCCTTTTTAACCCTAAATCTTGATTTCCAATCCCTTTTGTCAGTTGTTGTGATTGGGTGTAACAATGTGGAGAATTAAGGGCATTTTTTAAGTAGTATGGGTTAACTAAACTTGGTATTTTCAAAACGGCAACGTGTACCCAAACATTAAAATCAATTTCATGCTCATTTACACACGCTATGCCTGTTGTACCTCCCTTAGTGTACAAAATATCTCCCTTTTCTGGCTTACACCTTTTACTTATTTCTTGATGGTATTGAGTGGTAATATACTTTGAAGAGGAAAAGTCTATTCCGTCAGGGCTAATATTTCTTGTTGAGATAAAAGGAGTGCCGGAAGTTGAGTAGTCGGGACTAAAATGCGGGCCGTCCTTTGCTGAAAAAATTACCTCCCCCAACCTACACCACACCCACCCCTCCGGCACTTCAAACGGCATTTCTTCCGGCGTCACCGGCGGCAAGGGCGCTTCCGGCTTCTTTCCGGCTTCGCGGGCGCGGCGCTCTTTTTCGGCGCGGATGTCGGCAAGCAGTTCGGCCCCGGTTTTTTCGTCGGGTGCGGGCTTGTAATCAACCAGTTTTCCCTGTATGGCTTCCTGCAAAATGCTTTGGCGCAAACGCTTTACGTTGCCATGCAGCCGGGCCAGGGTGGCGTCGGCTTCGCGGTGCAGGGCTTGGAGGGATTGGAGGCGGGAGACGATATTTTGTTGGGTTTGAAGGTCGGGGAGAATTACCTCAACGTTTTTTATTTTGTCGGTTGTCAGACTCACATTAGCCATTCCTCTCATCAAAGGAACGAGTAAGTCATTTTTAAATGTCTGCAAATAGAGATGCAGATAACGTACATCAATGCTGTTTTCATCGAAGGGTATGCAAGCACAAAGAATGTTTCCCAATGCAAATTTCTCCTCCTGATAATGGACATAATTCAAACTTGCTTTGCCATGCCCGGCGGATGAAACCAGAGGAATACAGACTGCCTTGCAATCAAACTGAAACTCATTGTGGGATAGCCTGTTTGGCCCGGTCGTTACTAAAGGAAATACTCCTGGAATCGCTTTTGAAATACCTATATTCCCTTTCACCACGTGGCAAATGTCCCCGATCTTAACCTGTTGCAGGTTTCCCATTGGTCATACTGAATTTAGAAAAATTTTATGCATCAAGTAAAAAATTCACCTCTTCTGCCAAGGATGCCAGGTGATTTTGCAAAATCGCCCAAACAATGGTAGGATCGATCGCATCATACGCATGGATCAGGCGGTTGCGCAGGCCGGCGATCTGGTGGGCGTGCGTCAACGGCGGAACGTGTTCCAATTTCCGGTACTGGACAATGGCCTCACCGACAATAGCGAGTTGCCGTTCCACTGCGCTTTGGGTTTTCAGGTCCGCGGCATACTCCCCGAAACTTTCAATGTTTTTGGTGAAGTCGCGGATGTGCCCGATAGCGTTCTGAATATCGAACAGATATTTACGCGCCTGGTCGTTCATACAGCAGGAGTTTGGTCGCGTCGATCTGTCTTTTCAGGAAAGGGTTGCGCAGCGAATTCTCAGTCAGCAGGTCAACCGGGCGTTGGAAGAGGTTTTCCAGTTCGCTCCAGAGTTGCAACAGGCGTTCGCCCTGCTCCAGGGGAGAGAGTCCGGGGTCGAGGGCGATCAGGAAATCGAGGTCGCTGTCGTGTTGCCGGTCGAACCGGTCGGTCAGCGCGGACCCGAAAAGGTACAGGCTGGCCACCGAAAAACGCCGGCACAATTGGGTCAGGCCGGGCCGGTTTCGTTCGATCAATGCGATGCCTTTTTGCATAATGAGGCAAAATTAGGGGAAAATCGGGTCAGGCGCTTTGTTTGTACAATTCCTTTTTCAATTCTGCCAGCATTGCAAAATACCCCTCTTTGCCGCCAAACATTTTCACGATCTCGACGGGCGTGCCGATGTCGGTGAAGGGCCGCACTTTGAGGTCTTGCGTGTCTTCGATGGAAGCGATGCCTTCGTCGGCGTATTTGCGCAGCAGGGCGTCGAGCACCTGCCGGGCGGGTCCGCCGTAGCGGGCGTAAATATCGCGTTTCTGCACGTTGTTGGCGCGTTCGGCGCGGGTCAGGGGCTTGGCTCCGAAGGCCAGGTGGCAGATGAGGTCGAAGTCGTCGAGTTGCCGGAAGCGTTCGCCGGTTTCGTCTTTCAGCACCCCGGTCAGGATGCCGTGGGCGCGCAGTTCGGTTAGCAGGGCTTCTTTGCGGTCGGCATCGTTCCAGCGCGTCAGAAAATCCTCCAGGCTGGCAAAGTGTTGCAGGATGTTTTTCTGGGTGTAGTCGGTCAGGTTTTCCTGCATGATGCGGCCGTCGCCGTCGTAGTAACGCACCGTTTCCACGTTCACTTCCACCGGCACCCCGTCCACCAGGTATTTGCGCTGCGCGACCGGTTCCTCCACCTGTTCGGGCGGTCGGTCGTCGTCGGGCGGTTCCGGTCCGCGGGTGTCGAAGTCGGAGACGGGCAAGGGGTTGCCGTCGAAGTCCGGGTCGTAGAATTGCTGGGTGGACCCGCGAAAATCCATGATGGTAAAAAACACCTTGCCGAACTTTTCGGCGATGCGGGTGCCGCGGCCGATGATCTGTTTGAATTCGGTCCGGCTTTCGATGAAGGTGTCGAGCACGATGAGTTTCACCGTCGGCGCGTTTACCCCGGTGGTCAGCAGTTTGGAGGTGGTGACGATGATGGGGTATTTGGGTTCCTTGCTTTGGAAGTTTTCGAGTTCGGCGCGTCCGGCCGTGCCTTTTTCACCCGACGTGATCTGCATGATGTATTTGGGGTTGTCGGCGTACAGGTCGGCGTTTTCGGCGATGAGGGCCAGTTTCATGCGTTCCGCATGGTCGATGTCGCGGCAAAAAACGATGGTCTTTTGTTTGCGCCCGGTTTTTTTCAGGTAGTCGCTGACGTGTTTGGCGACCAGTTGCGTGCGCTCTTCGATGACCAGGTTGCGGTCGAAGTCCACCGTATTGTACAGCCGGGCGGGTATCAGTTCGCCGGTCAGTTTGTCGGCCTTGCCTTCCTCCGGCACGTAGCCTTCCCGGTCCTTGTCCACGATCTTTTCGATGATTTTGAACGGGGCAAGGAAGCCGTCGTCGATGCCGCGGAAAAGCGAGTAGGTATAAAGCGGTTCGCCGAAATATTCGGTGTTGGAGGTCTGGCGGGTTTCTTTCGGGGTGGCGGTCAGGCCGATCTGTACGGCGGTATCGAAGTAGGCGATGACTTCGCGCCAGGCCGCGTCTTCGTCGGCGCTGCCCCGGTGGCATTCGTCCACAATGACCACATCGAAAAAATCCGGGCTGAACTGCTTGTACACGTTGCGCTCTTCCTCCGTGCCGGTGACGGCCTGGTACAGGGCCAGATAAACCTGGTACTCCTTTTCGATGGTACGGTTTTGCACCTTCGTCATGACCTTGGAAAAGATTTTGAAGTCGTCGCGCATGGTTTGGTCGGCCAGCGTGTTGCGGTCCACCAGGAAAAGAAAGCGGCGGGCCTGTTTGGCTTCGCGCAGCCGGTAAATGATCTGGGCCGCCATGAAGGTTTTGCCGGTGCCGGTGGCCATGACCAGCATCATGCGGCGCTCGCCGCGCAGCACGGCTTCAAACACCCGGTTGACGGCGATGTATTGGTAATAGCGGGGCGTTGCGCCGTCGTAGTAGGGTGTTTCGAGCAGGCGCCCCGCTTCGGGTGTCAGTCCTTTGGCGTCGAGGTAGCGTTTCCACAGTTCGGCCGGTGAAGGGAATTGTTCGAGGGTCAGGAATTTTTGTTCGCCGGTGGTTTTGTCGAGTTCGATGAAGCCGTCGCCGTTGGTGGAGTACACGAAAAGCACGTCGAGGCCGCCCGTGTTGGCGTCGCAGTAGTCGAGGGCCTGGCCCAGGCCGCTGTCGGCGTTGTGGTGGTTGTCTTTGGTTTCGATGACGGCCAGGGGCAGGTGGGGGAATTGGTAGAGGATGAAGTCGGGCCGTTTGCGTTCGCCGCGGGTCCACAGGTTGACGCTGCCCCGGACGACCACGATCCGGCCGGCCGTGTAGGATTCCTGCCGGACGATTTGCGCGTCGCGCCACCCGGACGCGAGCAGGGCGGGCAGGATAAACCGGTCTTCAATCTCTTTTTCGAGCAGGCTTTTTTTGTCGAGCGTGTTCATGTTGGCGCGGCTGTTTGGGTTGTTCTCCGGCAAATAGCAGGCCGTTGGGGTAGGAGGGGAGGTGCAAAGAAGGGGAAAAAGTTGGGAAGGCGCAAGACTCCGCAGGTTGCATTTCGCTGTGAGCCATGCGAATCAGGCGCCAAAACCGTTTCACCTCCGGCGAAAATATTTGTAGGTTATGGCTTCGTACCAGCGGATTGCCGTCGTCGATGCCTGGGGCACGCTGGCCATCCCCGGCGGCAACTTCGAGGTGCTGCGGACAAAGCAGACCGAATACATTTCAGCCTCCGTGGATGTAAAAGTGTCGCCGCTCGGGTGGATCGATATTTCCACCATCGGCGGTCAGCAGGTTCTTCCCCTGGGCACGGACACGGTCACTTCCTTTCATTTCCTGAACGATATGTCCAAGGAACCCATTGCGGTCTGTACCCTGAATACGGCCCAAAACACGGTAACCGGGGTGCGGTACAAAGCCGTGAACCTGCCCGTCGCCACGCTCACACCGTCATTTGATGAACTGTTTTGCGCTTATCCGAATCCGGTCGAACATACGCTTTTTGTACGTTGCACCAATCTGGCCAGGGCAACTTACCGGTTAAGGCTGGTCAATACCCTCGGAGATTTCATCCTGGAGAGAAAGGTGGAGAGCGCTTCAACGGAAAGTTATCAATCCATTCCCGTTTCCAGTTTGACGCCCGGCGTTTATGAACTGGTGCTGCTGCGTGATGGGGCACCGGTGGGGCGGACCAGGGTGGTCAAGAATTGAGCCTGTATTTCCTATCCGGATGAATGCCGTCCGGAGGGCAGGGTACGCCCCGTCCGACCTGAAAAGCCCAGGTGTGGCGGGGGAATATTTGGGTTACGGATGCGGGTAAAGATGGGCAATTTCGGGCAGGCGGTCCACCACTTTCTCGTAAATAACGGACCTGGTTTCTGGATCGAACTGGCCATCCCGCTTATAAACCTGTTCTTTTCTAACGGTCATATTTTGCAGGATCGTCCGGGTTTGTAGTTCGAGGCCGACAAATGCCTGCAATTTGTCCAGGGTCAGGGCAGGCGCCTGGACAAAATCTTCGAGCCGGACCTCCAGGTAATTCGGGTGTTTCCGCCCGTTCCTTATGGCCGCGCCGGTGCGTTGCGCATACCAGTCGATGCCTTCCTGTATCGTCTGCGGACCGAAATTTTGATCCAGATACGATGCAATCACGCTGACGGGGTTGCGCAGCATATGGATAAAATAACAATCCGGCCACAGCTGGAACAGTTCGTCGGTAAACTGGGCCAGGGCCGGGGTTTTATGGACGATCCGGGTTGAACCATCGCGGATCATCTGCACCATATGAATGTTTTCAATCCATTCGTACATGGCTTCCGGGGCGGCAGCACCTTCATTCAGGCGATTAATGAAACGGTGCGTGGCCATATTCAGCTCATCGGGAAGCATCCGCCAATTGAACAAACTGTTCGGATCCGTGGAGATCTCCGACTCCAGAAATAATTTTTCGGCAAATTTATGGGTGATCTTATGTCCGCTTTTCCAGTGCTGCAACATGGATAAAAACATGGGCACTTCAAAAAGTGAGGCGACATCCGGATGAATGTCGAGCAGCATAGCCATCAGCGTGGTCCCGCATCGCCCGCTTCCCCCGATAAAAATTATTCTTTCCGTATCATACATAGGAGTAAGGGCTGAGCTTGATTTCGGGTAGCGAAAGTGACGATGAGAATGTGTCTAAATCAACGCAATCGATGCCGCCTTCTTTACAAACCTGCAGAAGCCAATCGAGGGATCTTGCGGTGATCTTAGGGTCGCCGACGCCGTCGTGAAACAGGTATACATTTCCTGCCGGATACGAGAGTGCCAGGTTGGAAATTATTTCCCAGGAAGCGGCAAACTGCCAGTCCTTTGTGCTGACGGTCCAGCCGACCGGCGTCAATTGCAAGGCCTGGCAGGCGATCAGGTAGGAGTGCGACAAGATACCATAGGGCGGACGGGCAAATTTGGGTACCTGCGCGGTTGCCGTATAGATAACTTCCATACACCGGGAAAGGGAATCCAGGGCTTCGACGGTGGTCAATTTGGTGAATTTGCCATGCATCCAGGCGTGTACCCCGATCTGATGACCTTCCCCGTAGATCCTTTTTATAAGGTCGGGATATTTTGCCGCTTCGTCGCCTATGACAAAAAAAGTGGCGCTGGCCCGGTGTTTTTTCAGTTTTTTCAGCAGTTCGATCGATCCATACGGATGCGGGCCGTCATCGACGGTAATGGCTGTAAGCGGGCTGGCAGTATGTGCAGCGGGGTCAAAAACGGGAATGGAGGCCAGCTGGTTGTTGAGGATGTTTTTTATCAGGCTTTGGGAAGGAGGCGGGATGGTGTCTTCCGGATTTGATAGAATGCGGTCTATATAATCCGGATATTTTTGTTTTAATACTCCTATCGCATGGATATTGTCGGCATGGCGGGACGGGTTGACCGGATGAACCTGGTGAAACGGCTCCAACTCCGGTGCAAAAGCGATGCTGTAACCGGCTTTCTGGATACGGATCCCCAGCTCGAAATCCTCGAACGCCGACAATGACCCGTCGAAACCGCCTGTTTCTTTAAAAATTTCCTTGGAGATGCTGAAGTGCGCCCCGCTTAAAATGGCCCATTTGAAGGGGTAATGGGTTAGCGCTGCGCCGTAACGAAGTAATATTTTGCCGTTATTCCGCAGCCACCATTCCGTGTACCGTTTTCCGGACTTACAGGCATTCCAGACGTTCTTCTTTTCAGGGTCGATAAGGTTGAATTCTTTGAGCAAAGATATTTGCCGGGCAATAGTGTCAATCTTTTTATCGAAACGGCTGGCCAGCAATAATTTGGCCTTTCGTTCCGGGGCAATGGCCGGATAAACTACCGTAAATACCCGTTTCCCAAAGACGCAGCCCTCCACGGCGCCGGGGATGGGCGCGTTTCGATGCCGATCTTCATGCCGCGCAATAACGTCCGGCGGAACAATGTGATCGGCATCGGAAAAAAGCAGCATTGGAAATCGGGAGGCCAGGGCGCCGAAGTTTCGGGCAAAGCCGGCTCCCTGCGGATAAGGCGGCCTGATAACTCTGATCCGCCGGTCGAGCCCCTGAAATGGCGCCATATCTTCCTGCGAATCGTCTACTATAATTATTTCCGAGTTTTCAGGCGGCAAATCGCTTTCGATCCAGGACTGCAGGCTGAGGCGGAGTAGATCCCGGCAATAGTAAAAAGGAATAACGACCGACCAGCCATCGGTTGGTTTTTTCCTGCGGAACGGAGTGAAACCAGCGCGTAAAAAATTATGTTCGTATTGTACGGAAAGGGCCGAGCGGCTTAGATTGGCCTGATCGTAGAGGACAGCGATCTTGGCACTGGCCGTCTCCAGCGGGTCACGGCGCGACAGCGATCTTTCCCCTTCATCGACGTTATATAAGTGTTCGCGCAGATGAATGACAGGCTTGTATTTGGCCAGGGTAGCCAGCATCAGGCGGTCTTCGTAGTACCGCCCTTTGTAGGCATCCTCCTGCTGCCATCCGCCGGCAGCCAGCGCGATTTTTTTTCGATACGCTCTGGCGACCTGCGGATAGGGGTAGGTAAAAAACTCCTCCGGGCGTTGTACCTGGTACCCGTCGACTTTCTTTTTCCGGTTTTTCCGGTGAATTATCGGGTCGCTGTACACGGCTCCTATCTCGGGCCGTTCATTAAATGCACCAATGATCCTTTCCAGGGCATTCGGCTCCAGCCAATCGTCCGAGTCCAGTTGCAACAACAGATCGGAGGCGGCGAGTTCCAGGCCTTTATTCAATATGTAGGATAACCCGCGGTTTTCATCCAGTGTAATAACCCGTATCCGCTGGTCCAAAACAAAGGCATGGCATATTTCAAGGCTCTGGTCGCTGGAGCAATCATCGATCAGCAGTACTTCAAAGTTTTGAATCGTCTGGCCCAATACGCTTTCCAGGCACCGGGCCAACGTACCTGCCGCATTAAAAACCGGCACCACAATAGAAATGGAGGGCAACCCGGAAGTGTCGATTTTCGGTACCACAAGGTGATAATCCCAGCAGTTTCGATGCAGCCGGAGGTAAATATTCAGTACTTCACCCCTTTCCCGGGTCACAAACGAAAAATCTTCCAGTTTGCGGGTTAAAATGTGGTCGAGGTCGGTGTTCAGCGGCAGTACCCACGCGTATCCGGCGCGTTTTCCGGTAAGCCCTTTGGTGAAATTTTGGAATACTTTTTCGCATTGACGGCCGATCGTTTCCTGGCGCCGCGCATGCAATATGATCTTATCCTGCAAATAGCCGTGCAGGCCGGGGAATTTTTTGGCCAGGTGGTCCAGCCCCTTCATCTGGTCGGCAATATCGCCAATGCTTCGGGGATGCTCGATGTGTATGGCGCGCGCGCCGGTCACCTGCCCGAAGTGATATCCGGTATTTTGTAAACGGCAGCTGAAGTCCAGGTCGTGGCAGCGGAAGCCACTTTCGTCAAAGCCTCCTATATCGAGGAAATCTGCTTTCGATACCGCCGCGCAACTGGTGTAAAAGAACATCCATTGGGCTTCATTGGGTTGAAACAGCAACGGGTTCGTTTCTTTTTTCGCCCGGTGATCGACCCACGACGCGGCATATAATGCTTCAAAAGAGGCGTAGTATCCATTCCCGAGCAGGGACCATTTGGAGGCCGGAAGTTCGGAAACGACCCCATAGAACGCTGTCTTGTTTCCCCGGTTTTGGATGGCGTCGTTAAAGTGCTCCAGGCATTGGGGGTGGGGAATGACGTCGGAATCTATAAAAACCAAAAAGTCCCCCGAGGCTGTTTCAGCCGCGCGGTTCCGTAAATAGCCGGCTGTGTGGCCCTGGAAGTCCGGAGGAAGGCTGACCGGCAGCATCCTCAATGAGAAAAGGGGGCGGAAAGATTTTAGAAGGCGCTCCGTCAATTCGTCGACGTGGTTTTCATCTCGGCTTGCGGCATCGCGCTCCTGAACCAGGATCAATTCAAAAGAGTCGGGGCTCAACGTCTGTGCCATCAAGCCCTGCAGGAAATATTTCAAAAAAAGATTATCCCGGGTATGGGGAGATACTACGCTCAACCGGACTTTCTTACTCACGCGCTCGACAGGTGGCATATCTATTCGTAAAGGGTATTACGGAATTAATGGGTTCCTCCGTAAGGTTGATAAACGGATTGCTCGTAGGGATCATAGGTGCCGGATTGTTTTGGTACCGGTTGGGAGGCCGACAGCGATCCGGGAAATATCATGTTGCCGGCCAGCAGGAACGAAGCAGCCTGGAGTACTTTCCTGCGGGAAAACAAGACAGGGTTCTCCGGGCTTTCTTTCACGGCCGGTCTTTTAGGGGAATGGGCGCGTTTGGCGGGCGCCGCTGCGGCTTCTGCCCGGGGCAGGTCGAATTCTATCGACGTAATGCCGACGTGCATTACCGGAAAATCGGTGGAGATCTTTATCCAGGTACGTGCCTGTGCAATGGAAGATGAAATTTCGCCCGACTGAAATTTACCGCCGGTACCGAGAACGAAATACCGGAATGTGAACGAGGCATCGTATCCGTCTTCGATCCGGTATTGAAAACCACCGTGACAAATTTTAATTTGAAGATTTTTCATATGATGACTATTTTGAGTTACTGATCTTTATTCAAAAATTGCAGGATCAATTCATGAATTGCGGGATCGACGGAGTCTTTCCAGGTACTATCCCCGGCATTGACACCGGCCCGGACAGCACTGCCGGATATCGTGTTTATGTCGGCAGGAGGTATAAAACAATTGACTTCATACCCGACTTGCCGGCCATAATTGACGCTTTCTATATCGGGCAAACAAATGACCTCAACATTGCGGCCCTTATACAACTGTTTGATCATGGCCATGGTTTCCAGGGTGGTAAATGGGTTGTTTTCATTGGCGGGCATGTCGCGAACCGCTATCATTACCGGGATATCCTGATCCAGTTTCTGCTCGATCAGCCATCTATGACCGTGGTGAAACGGCTGCCAGCGTCCAATGAACAATGCTTTGGGCCGATTGGAGGCCGGTAGCGGCGGCGCGCTGATTCCCAGCACAAAGAAAAACAGTTTTTGAACAGATTCTTCAATCGTTTCGGTGTCCGTACGAATGGTCAGGTCGACATTTTGGGGCAGTTCATACGGTGCATTTACCCCGGTCAGGCCCTCCAGATAGTCCGGATGATCCGGCGGGAGACCGGCAAGCCGGTACAAACCTTTGGTGTCTCGCCTGCGCAATTCTTCCAGCGAACAATCGATCCAGATCGTTCTGACGTTCGGGTATTCCTGCCGCAGCGCTTCCCGGGTCTCTTCAAAAGGGTTTATCGCGGATAGAATTGAAATTACTCCGTTCCTGGAAAGCAAGCTGCACACTATCCCCAGGCGCCGGATGTTTTCTTTCCGGTCTTTTTCCGAAAATCCCAAATCGCTGCAAAGCGTTCTCCGGTAAACATCGCCGTCTAAAACTTCAACTTTCAGCCCGATCTGAATCAATTTTTCCTGAAGCCGGTAGGCCAGGGTCGATTTGCCGGCACCGGATAATCCAGTCATTTGGAGAATGAACATATTGGTTCGACGTACTTATGTTTTATCGGTAAAAACGGTTGTAACTGATAGATTAATGTATAAGCCGAAGAAGACGGCTACAATCGTTTTTTAGCATGAAAATTAAGCGCTGCAGCAAATTTCCACAATAAATTTGGATTTTTTATGCAAATTTCCTGAAATATTTGTTCCGCCTTGGCTATTGCCCTGGTCAGGTCTTCTTCTTCCACGTAAGCCGCTTCCATGGCGCTGTTAAGCGCTTCAAATACACTCCAGCTCGGCCAGATATAACTGGTATGAAATCCTTGTTCCTGCAGGAGTAAAAACAGGCCGCCCGGCGAAACTTGCAGATTCCCTTCCCAGGTCCAGGGCTCTAAAAAAGCGATGGAGCCGGAGAAAGTCCCTCCTTTATTCAAGACCCGGAACGATTCGGCGATTACTTTTGCCGGATTTGTCGAGAATTGGAGCGCAGAAGTACTCAAAACCGCGTCGAACGATTCATCTTCAAAAGGAATTTCACTCATGTCCGCCGTTACATCGGCAATACCTTCCTGGATATCGAGGGTGATGTATTCGTGGCCCATAGATATAAAGTACGGACGGCACCTGGCTTTGCCGCTCCCGATGTCCAGGATTTTCATCGGCTCTTTTCGCTCGGTAAGCAAATACCGGTGGGGCGCCAAAGAGCCGGGATAACTGATCGCCGGATCGATTTGCGGAAATTTCAAAACTTTTTTAATTTCACTGGTCATGCGCAGTTATTTAGTAACGCTCAAAAAATAAGTTACCGATTTAGCCGGGCAAACGTTTACTAAACCTGCAAGGTTTAGTAAACGTTGTCGCGAGTTATTTTTTGAGCGTTTCTTAAACGTAAATTTTAATTGGCGCAGGTTATGGCAATTTTGCCAATTTTCAAGTAATTCCAGTCCTGAATTTTTTACTTGTCCAGAAAGTCCTCCACCAGATTCGGCAATATCCAGATCTTAATTTCATTTCTTCCCGAAACATACAGATTATCCCGGTGGATATTGACATTCCAGGCAATAGGCATTTCGATAAATTGATACAACGGCCGGCCCCGGTAGTCCCAGAGCTTGGTAGTGCCGTAAATACCCAGGGTCACGATTGCCTTCTTTTGCGGAACGAACTTTACTTTGGTGATTTGAAAAGGGTCGGCCGACTGCACCAGCGCGTGCTGCCGGCCGGCGGTGTCCAATACCGTCAGATTCCGGCTGTTGTCTACGCAGGCGATAAGGCCGTCGCCGGAGACGTCAACGGAAAGGACTACATCGGAGGACGGTATTTTCCGGATCAATTTTCCGGTGTCGTTATAGAAATAAATAAAATCCGATGCGCCAACGACAAAACTTTTGCCATCGGGCAGGAATTTCAGCGTATGCATCACCAGGTAGTCATTTTCTGCCGCGAAAGCCTCCATTTTGATTTGCCGGATAAAATGCCCGTTCAAATCAATGAACCGCAGGGAGTCGCTCCCGTTCGATACGACTACGAATTGCTCAGAAGGGTGCCTGAACACCAACTGCGCGCGATAGACAGAGTCGATGTATTTGCCAACCGTATTTCCTGCAAAGTCCCGGATAACGCAGTCATGCGATTGATCGGTTATGTATGCGAACAGGTTCCGGTTGGGCAGGATCGCTATCGGAGCGTCACTGTACGACTCCCAATAAGCGCAATCCATTAATTTCGACCTGCCGGTATAGATATTTAAAAGTTCCACGCATTGCCCTGAAGCGCACATGGATGAATCTTTCATATTGATCAGCGTTGAATCATTGGCCGGGTAGGAAAAATAATAATCGGAAAAGTCCAACGGATCCGAAATCTTGGTTGACCGCAGATAACTTTTCCAGGGAACCCCTTTTAACTGCCAGATAAATAACGTATTCAATTGGCTGTTGACTCCATTAACGTAGTTAAACGACAGGACAAACCGCTCCCCCGCGGACAGAAAACTATTTCTAATGGGCTCCGGCGATCCGGCCAGGTTGTGGAGCAAATTGCCTTTGGGCGTCCAGACCTTTACCGTTTTATCGTCGCTGCTGGTAATGATAAAGGTGCTGCTTTGAGAAATTGCCGCGGCATTGATATTATCTTCATGTCCTCTCAGGACGCCTACGGTAAGGCTTTCCGGAGTCAATAATTTAATTTCACGGGAGTACTCGTCGTTGTAAGCGATCTGTAAATGCCGGTTGGCGTGCAGATCTTCATTCCGGCCGGCCTTTCTGTTTTCGCTCACCAGCAGTTCCTTTATTTTTTGTTTATAATCAGCGGTAAAGCATTCTCTGTATCGGTCGTAATTGAACTGGTTCCAGTTGTTTTCCTCCACTACCCGGCTGGAATCCTTCGCCGAAATCATCTGCACAATGCTGTCGGCATAGGCGATCAGAATGTTTTCATATTCATTGCAATATTCGGCAAGCAGCACCTTGGGGTTCCTTACCTGGATCTTTTTGATCCAAAAAATGGAATGGGGAATCGTCTGGTGCAGCAAATCGGCAATATTTTCATCCGGCATCGTCCGATAAGCCTGCAACAGCAAATCCCGGCACTGGTTAGGATCCGAAGTCATTAACCGCATGCCGGAGGAGGCCAACTGGTTGGCTTCGGCCCTTTTCTCCCCTTCGATCCGCAGATGCCGTTCGTTCTGCGCAAAGAGGACGGACAGTACCAAAAGAATGGATATAACGGAAATGACGACCGTAGTGATCGTGGTGTTCCGGCGTTGGCGCCGGTTTTTTTCTTTTTTGCTGGCCTCGATAAAAGCCCACTCCCGGTCATTGAACAGAAACAAATGATTATCCGGTTGCTGCAGCAGTCCAACCTGTTCCAGACTGGCATTGTTATGCCAGAGCAATCCGTTATTACTGCCGGAACGCCTGTACTTATACTCGGCCGCCTCCAATTCGTTGCACAGAAGCAGATTCGCGTCACCGATAAATTTGACCCACTGCTGTATTTTATCCCAGGTATTTACCAGCGCATCATGTACGGGCTCGATAAATCCCCGGCCACTGTGGTCCGTGTCGGCTACAATAAGGCGTTCTTCTTCCATCCGGTTGCGCACGTACTGTATGCGTTCCTGCTCCGCAGGATCGGAAAAGTGCAGATTTTCCAGTAATACCCTTTTGCTGGCCACCTGCCCGCCGGTGAGCGAAACCATCCGGAGCATGAGACAATACATGGTATGCCGGTACGCGTCATCCGGAAGTGTATCGTATAAACTATCCGCCTTTTTCTGTAAGGCGCCGATCACACCGTTGAGCTTGTTGTAGTCGGCAGGGGTAATGTTTCTGTACGGTCCCTCCTGGCAGCGTTCGAATAACTCCCTCATGGTAAAGGACAGCAAAGGCAATGCCCCCGGGTAATGGATAACTTCTTCAATGATCCGGTCGACCAGATGCATCGGTACGATGAAACGGCCTTGCCGGAAGGTCGGCGTAACGATTACTTCCCGCAATTCTTCCGCAGAGAAGGGAGGCACCAGAAAGCGGCGCCAGTACGGCTCCAGCCCTGGCGGCTTGGGTAAACGCGATTCATAATCTATTCTTAACGTGGAAATGACCTTTTTACCGGCTTTCAGCAGTTGTTCCAAGTGCAAGAGAAAAACTCCGGCTTTTTCTTCATCGGCCTGGGTTATGATCTGCTCCAGTTGATCTATCACTAAAACATCATAATCGGAAGGATCCGGCAATTCTGCGAGCGGAGTCAGACCGGGCTTAATGACAGCTATCTTCCCGGCTCCCTGCCGCGACAAACGCGGGATAATCCCGGCCTTCACCAGCGAGGATTTGCCGGTGCCGGACGCCCCAACCACCACCGTCAAAGGATTACTCCTTACCTCGGCCAACAGTTCCTCGATGGCTTTTGAACGCCCGAAAAAGTCATTTTTGTCCACAGGCTCATAGGCGCTCAATCCCCGGTATGGATTGTGGTAATCGAGCAACTCGAGTTGATCGGGATGAAAACCCTCCATAAAAAAGAGGAAATCTCCGAAATCATGGTTCTTCAGTGGAAAGAGGCCCGGGTTCTGGGGGTTGCCGTATTGGCTGGACACCGCGGTAAGACGACTCTGTAAGTAGGCAAATAGTTCGGCGCCGGTAATTACTTTGTCCGGGGCGCCGTCGGCCTCGCCCTCCAAGCCTTGAAGGATGCACGCTGCAAAGGGAGAGTGCTCGGATGCTGTTCCCTCCCGCACAAAGTCGATGGCCAATTGGTCGGGGGCCGATGAGGTCAACACCTGGCAGGAGCGGCGTTCCATGAAATGCCGGTAATGCTGCCGGTACAATTTTTTCTGACTGCTGAAACCCGCAAGGCTTCGGTAATTGGCGGCCCACCGCAGCGAACCGCTAAAACAGCAATCCAGCATTATCAACGTGTGCCAGAAAGGCAAGCGCTCTATAAAGGCTACAAGATCCGTCATCGACAACCAGGTTTCTCTGGCTTCCCGCCTTCCATCGGCAGGGATCAAAAAACCGCGTATGCCTGTCTCGCTGTCCTGCGCTATGCCGTGTCCGGCATAGTAAATTACGGCAAAAGAGTCCCTGGCAACCGCATTACCCTCCCCGCTCCCGGCAACTCCCTCCAGAAATGACTTCAGGTTTTCCAGCGACGGATTTTCACAATACTGAACCGCATATCCATAACGGTCAACCAATACCGTTCCTATATCCCGGATATCGGACAAGGGTGTTTGTAGTGGCTGGACGTATTGGTAATCCTGTACGCCAATGAGATAGGCATTGAATTTCATTCGGCAGAATAAATTGGTTCATTCTTGCGCCATAGAGCAGTAACAAGTTTCAGTCAGGGCTCCGGAGCTGGGCGTTCTCTGGTAAATGCCTAAAAAGGAAGCGTATCGGGATGGTTAAGCGGGTGCCGGATTACTGTAAAAGTAAAAGCAAATGTAATGTGATCGACCTTATTTAATCACCGGGCGTTGTTAATTTGTTGCTTTGATTGCAGAATGCCTAAGCCCTTCGGTGTGTGCATAAGGACACGAAGGTGTCGTGCCAGGAAGTATCCACCTGAAAATATGGCGGGGCGCTGCCCTTCCCCGGAGAAGACTAACCGCTCTGCGAAGGGGCAGCGCCCCGCAATGTTTGCAGCCTCAAAATAGCCGTCCCCCGTTCACTCTCCCAGCACCGACCGGTCGATCTTCCACGCCCCGTCTTTCCACAGCATGACATTGCTATAGGAGCCGGCAACTTCAATTTTATCCCCTTTCGCCGAGGTGCCCGACACCCGGTAGGTGCCTTTGGTCACGTAGGCGTGCTGGGCATCGCTCCAGTGGACTCCAGTCTGTACGATAGTAAGGCTTACGTCGGCGCCTTTGAATTGCCCGGCATAATACGCTGCGATTTGTTCGGCGCCGCTGATGCTTGTTCCGTCCTGCGCTACCCGGACGGCGTCGGCGGTGTAGTAAGTCTGGAGCGTGGCGTGGTCTTCCCGGTTGTAGGTGTCCTGAAACTGTTGGGCAAAGGCGGCCAGTTCTTTTTCCGGATCCTGCGACTGCGCGGTGGCGGAGAAGGCGAGGCCCAAAAAGGCGGCTGAAAAACAGTGAAACAGCAGTGTTTTTTTCATGGTCGTTGAATTATAGGGAGTGTTTGGAAGTGTTTCGGAAATCGGTAAAATACGGTTTTGGCGGATTCCTGCGAATCAGGATAAAAATTCGTCCGACGAGTGAGCCACTTTTACCTCCTCATTGCTTCGCAGCCGTTACCGGCGGCAAATTCCCTTCGATCAAAACCTGCCAGGCACAGCCGTTGCAGGTACCGTTGCAGACAAACTCATCGGTCCGGATCCGCACGGACTGGTGCAGGGTGAGCGAGGCGCCGGACTGAATTTCAAGGCTTAACACGCTGGTTTCGCCGGAGAGGATGGCCGGGAAGCGACGGGTGCTGGTGGAGACATCCGGTATGACGACGCGGTCGAAAACATCGGGCGTCCGGCCGAGGCTCCAGTTGCGGCCGTGTTTCCAGTCGGTTTCATGACCGGGGAAACCGCCTTTCCAGATGTTGGTGGTCTGGGCCTGGAGCGAGGAAAAACTGGCTGCGAATAAAAGGATCGGGAAAACGGTGATGGCTTTCATATTTTAAAGATTTACTGAGTTTGTGTTGAAAAGGAGTTGGTAGGATGAAAGGGGTTCATCTTTTAGACGGTCAATAGCGGGAATTATAAATCCTCTTTCCGCAATACCGGCAATAAACCGGGCCATGCCAGTTGGAATGGCCGTTGCAGGGATACCGGTTGTTCAGTCGCTCGTTGACCTGCGGGTCGTAATGCCGGTTCATCGGGCAGCGGCTGTTGTCGCTTTCCTGCGCGGCCTGGTAGGCGGCGGCCCGGGCCTGCTGCGCGGGGCTGCAACTGCTGCCGAACGTCCCGAGCCCGGCGGCCCAGATCAGCAGGTGCAGGATGGTGTTGCGGGCATTGGACTGCGACTTCTTCAGGTCGGCGCAGGATCGCATGACGTAGGAGATAAAAACAAGACCTGCCAGGACAATGGCCCCCGTCAGCGTAAAGAGCGCGAACCGGGTCAGGCTGTCGACAGTGCCGGCCAGGACCGACTGTTCGGCTCCCGCGGTGGAGAACCGGCCGGGAGATTGGGTGAATGTGGATGCAGTGCCGGCCAGGGAAAGTATGACGGTTAAAAAAAGCCTCGTTGTCATAATGTTCGATTTGGTTGTGAAAAGATGGTTCCTATCGATGGGACAAAAGTGCAGGCACTACTTCCGGCGGGCCGGGTAATGGCGTTCCAAAAGCCGGTAATCCCGTTGCACGGGTATTAAAAAAAACGGGTAAATCCGTTGCATGCAACGGATTTACCCGACTCTGCAAGTTACTGATCCTGAGTTATTTGCGGGTTGCGCTGGGCGCCTCCCCGAACTCTTCCTGATACAATTTTGAAAAATAGGAAGGGTCTTTAAATCCTGTTTGCCAGGCGGCTTCCGCCACATTTACGCTGCCGCTTTCGAGCAAGGTTTTGGCTCTGTTCAACCGGTGCAGACGGATGAGATCGGACGGGGCGATGTCGGTCAGGGCCTTCATTTTGCGGAACAACTGGGAACGGCTCATGCCGATTTTCTGGCAAAGCTGGGGCAGGCCGAAATCATCGCTGGCATAATGCGCCTCGATGATGCCGCGCACCTTTTGCAGGAAAATGTCCTCTATTTCGGTCGCGGCGGCGGGCGTCTCCGCAGCGAGCACCTGTTGCTGGTATTTAAATTGCAATTTTTGTCGCGTTTCCAGCAGATTTTCCACCGTCACCAGCAGTTCTTCCTGGTGGAAGGGCTTGGAGAGGTAGGCGTCGGCCCCGCTGCGCAGCCCGGTGAGGCGGCTTTGCACATCGGCCCTGGCGGTGAGCAGGATGACGGGAATATGGCTCGTCCGTTCGTCGTTTTTCAGGGCGTCGAGCACCTCGAAGCCGTCTTTGAAGGGCATCATCACGTCGCTGACCAGCAGGTCGGGCGTGTTTTCCAGGGCTTTTTCGATGCCGGCCTGACCGTTGTACGCAAAGTCGAGGTGGTACAGATCTTTCAGGCAGGCGTTCAGGTATTCCACCACGTCGGGGTTGTCCTCGACGATCAGGATATTGGGCCGGTCCGTCCGGGTGGTAGCGTGGAGCGGCAGGGAAAGGCCCGGAGCAGACGGAATTTTCTGTATTCCCCTTACCTCCGGTACAGCGTTGTTTGAGACCGGCAATTTCACGGAAAACGTCGTGCCCTGGCCGGGGGTGCTTTCCACGGTGATCTCGCCGCCCATGGCCCGTACCAATTCGCGGGTGAGCGAAAGCCCGATGCCCGCCCCGCCGGCCCGGGCGTGTTCCTGGTTGCCGGCCTGGAAAAACCGCTCGAATACCTGGGGCAGTTCTTCCGGCGAAATACCGGCGCCGGTATCGCTGACCGACAGGTGGAGCCAGGGGCCTTCGAGTTTGGTGCGCAACACCACCTTGCCTCCCGAAGGGGTGAACTTGACGGCATTGGACAGCAGATTGTGGACGATCTGTAAAAACCGTTCCGGGTCATAGTCCATCACGATTGCGGCGTGCTCGCTTTCCACCCGCAGCAGCAGATTATGGGCGTTGGCCAGGGAGTGCAGGCTCTCGGCAATGTAGCGGGTAAAGGCCAGGATGTCGCCCTGTATGTAGTTCATTTTCAGGGTGTTCGATTCCAGTTTGGCCAGGTCCATGATTTGGTTGATCAGGCGGAGCAGGTTTTCACCGTTGCGCTGGATCAGGGTTACGGGCTGGGCGATGGCGAGGGGGTGGCTTTGCGTAACCGCTTCGCCCAGCACCCGTTCGGACATGCCGAGGATGACCGTGAGGGGCGTTCGGAATTCGTGGGTGATGTTGGTAAAAAAGCGGCTTTTGAACTGGTCGAGTTCCTGCAGGCGCCGGGCCTCCAGTTGCTTTTTCTCCTGGATCAGGCGGCTTTCCTTGAGGGCAAAATCGGCCAGCCGGCGCGCCTCCTCCTGTTGCCTTTGCCGGTAAGCCAGACCCATGGAAAAGATCAGGATCTCGAGCACGGTGCATATTTTGAGAAAATCAACCGTGAAAGCCGTCTGGTAAACCCTGGAAAACAAGGTCAACAAAAAACCAAGGCTAATGACCAGAATGCCCGCCGTGATGAAATGCCCTTTGGGGTCTTTGCTCCGGTACAGGAAATACGTGAACACGAACCCTGAAACGGTGACCACCGTAATGTAGGACACGGTGACCCGGTCGTCGATCTCATAACTGAAATTGTATCGGAAAGCCAGAAAAACAAAAAACGCCATCGCGGGCAGCCCCAGCCACATCAGATAGCGGAAATACCGGTCCCACCCGGGCAGCAGTTGGCGCAGGTCCAAAAAACTGCGGATGAACGCCAGCCAGCCCATCAGACCCAGGTAAATGCATACTTTGAACAAACTGTAGTACCCGTGGTGCCCCGTCGCATCGAGCCCGCCCAGCCAGTCCTCCAGATCGTCGGCGATGTAGGCCGCATAGATCATGACCATCAGCAGGTACCCGGAATAGTAAAAATAGTTTCGGTCGCGGACGATGAAGAACTGGATGAGGTTGTACAGCAGCATCATCAGCAGGAAACCGGTGAACAGCGCGTTCATCGTTTTGCCGGCCACCAGTTTGTCGTAAAAAACGGAAACGGGTTGTATAAAGGCATGGAAGGAAGGCGGCATGGCCACGCGTTCGCTGATGCCCCGAAAATAGACGGTGACCGGCCGGTGGGGCGGCAGCACTATTTTGACCCAGTTGCCGCTCCGGGTGGGCACGAACTTTTTCCGCGCTGCGGGCAGAAAACTGCCGTTGACCTGGGCAGTCCAGTTGCCCGCGCTGTCCCGGGTGAAAACCTCGATCCGGGTAAAAGTTCCGGAGAAATTGAGTACCCATTCCAGGTTGTCCGCGGCCGCGGGCAGCCGGTTTTCCAGTTGCAGCCGGCCCCAGTAGTATCGATCGCTGACCACAGACCCCGCCAGTTCGGAATACGGCCTGAAGCCAGCCTGCAAGCGCGGTTGTAAAATGTCTGCTATGCCGTAGCCCGCGGCGGTATCCGGCAGGATCCGGATATACGGTCGCAGTGCGTGGTTGGTGCCCGAGGTTAGTACGAACGTCGTTTCAGCGGTGTCTGCCCCGGGGGCGGGGTTTGCTGGCGAGGCCTCATTCTGGGCGGATGAAACCACCCGGAAAAACAGGCACAAGAACAGGCACAGATAGTTTTCCTTATTCATTTTTTTGTGGCAACGAACCGTTTTCCGGGTGTTTGCAAAAGGGTAATACAGACTTCGGGATTGTCTTCCACAGGCTGGATGCGCTGCCTGCAAAGGGATGATTGGAAATCATGTAGTCGACTTCCGGGCTTGTTTCTCAATGCAATCCCATTCTCGGTCGGCATCCTGCTGCCGGGAATCGGGAAAGATCGCTGCGTACCCGTGCTTAGACATTGTTATCCGATTCGTTCACCGGACTGGAAATATTCTCTTCGCTGGTCCGCATGATGATCGTTTCTTCCCTTTCTTTGGTGATCAAATCTTCCACCCGGCGTACCAGCAGGTGAAAACGTTTGTGTTCGTCCAGTTTTTCATATTCTCCGCTCCGGGTAGAAAACAACATTTCTTCCCGCCGGAGGCTGGCGCTTATCATATCGTAATTGCGCCAGTGTTCACGGGGATGAAAAATGCCCTGCATACCGACCATAATCGTTACGATCAGACTCAGGACAGTGGCCCAGATTTCCATCCCTCCCCATTTGATCAAAACCGGGACAATTGCCGCGCACACCATGGAAACAGAAGTCGATATCCAGAAAACCAGTTTGTAGCGATCGGCCTTTTTGCCGTACCGTTTTGTTTTAAATGCCACGCGCTCTTTCATGTATTCCTCCGCGGTGCGGGAAATGGAAGATTTTGTTCCGTGGGACTCTTCTGAATGAGTTTGGTTTTTCATATATAAAATTGATTTGCTGCCATCTTTGCCGGCCGTACGCCCTTACCGCGACACCACCCGGGTTTTCTGGTGGATGGAAGTGGTGGCCACCAGCCCTTCGATGTCCCACTGGTTGGCGTAGGTGAGGAAGCGCACCAGCGATTGCGAATCGTCGGGATCGGCCTCGATGTCGGTCAGCACCAGCACCCGGGCGCGGTCGGCGGGTTGGGCCCGGGCTGCCGGCGGGAAGCCGCAGCACAGGCTGAAGAAGGAGCAGTACAACAGGGTTTTTGCGTAGCGCAGCATAGACGGATGTTCTGACCGGTGGTCCGCTTATTGCGTCCGGGGGACATCAGGTCTAATGTCGTCAACTTAAGGGTAGTGTAAAGGTGTCATCAGCCGAAGTATGAGGCTGGTGACATCTCTACACGGTGGCAGAGCACGGTTTGGCTTCCGCACAGAGATGTCACCTCTCCTCCGTCGAGATGACACCTCTGCGCTAAGTTGACGACATTAGAGTCCAGGCCGTCTGGCCGCTATTTCAGGCGTTAAATAGCCGTCAGACGACTTGGAGTCGTCAGACGATGTGGAGCCGTCAGGCGGCTTTGATCGCGGCCTGAGCATTTCTATCGCTACGATTCCACTTCATTTCCTTCCCCATTTCACTCCCTTAAATACCCCGTTCACACCGGCGCGCTTGCCGTTACCTGCCGGCGCCGGCACTTTTAGCGCATCGGTTTACTAAAGGAGCAACTCCGGTTTCCGCCGACCTCTCCTGGAACTCCATGCCCGAGGCCGTGGGGTACCGGGTGGAAGTAAGCAGAAACGGCTTTCCCGACACCGACCGGGATTTTACCGCTACGTATTTGACTCAAACGACGGAGGAAAACCAGTTGTCGCTGGCGAAGCTCACTCCCAACACCGAATTCAGGTTTCGCATCACCAACCTGTGCGGAAACGACGAAAGCGCGCCCTCGGAGGTGGCCCTATTTAAAATCCGCGGCGGCGGGACCGGCGATCCCGGGCCGGAGCAACATAAAGTAGTCGCCAGGAAACCGGCCGATCGATAAACCCGGCCGCACGTTTACGAAACCTTCGAGGTTTCGTAAACGTGGGCTCGGGAGCCTATCTTCGCGCCGCACGTCGAGCCATAAAGCGTGCGGCGTTTTTTATGGTGAACATCGCGATCATCGGCGGCGGCGCGGCCGGTTTTTTTGCCGCCATTACCTGCGCGGAAGCCAACCCGGCCTGCCGGGTCACCATTTTCGAACGCGGCAAAAATGTGCTGGAAAAAGTGCGGATCAGCGGCGGCGGACGCTGCAACGCCACCCATGCCTGCTTCGACGCGCGCGAACTGGTGAAGTTCTACCCGCGCGGCAGCCGCGAATTGCTGGCCCCGTTCCTGCAATTCGGCCCCGAACAAACGGTAGCGTGGTTCGCCCGACGCGGGGTGCCGCTCAAGACCGAGGCCGACGGGCGCATGTTCCCGGTGACCGACAACTCCCAAACGATCGTCGATTGCCTCCAGCGCGCCGCCCGGCAGGCCGGGGTGCAGGTACGCACCGGCGCCCGGGTGGAACGGCTGGAACCGGCCGCCTCCACAGGCTGGCGGCTCCACCTGACCGGAACGGAAAACCCACTCCTGTTCGACCGGGTGATGGTCGCTTCAGGCAGCAATACCGCCGTCTGGGCACTGCTGCGCACGCTGGGCCACACCATCGTGGACCCGGTGCCCTCGCTCTTCACCTTCAACACGAAAGACACCCGGCTGCGCGACCTGTCGGGGCTGGCTGTGCCCGGGGCCACGCTGCGCATCCCCGGCACCAAACTGTCGGCCGAAGGGCCCTTGCTGGTCACCCATTGGGGGCTGAGCGGCCCGGCAGTGCTCCGGCTGTCGGCCTGGGGCGCCCGCGATTTGCACCGGCTGGACTACCGGTTCCCGCTGGAGATCAACTTTTCGGGAGAAAATAACCCGGACGAGGTTTTGAAAGACCTGCAACGCCTGAAAGCGGAGGGCGGCAAAAAGCAGGTGGCGGCCAATGCCCGCTTCGGGCTGCCGCTACGCCTGTGGCAAAACCTGGTAGCCGCCGCCGGCATACCGGAGGAGAAGCGCTGGGCCGATCTCGACAAAAAGCAACTGGCCGCACTGCACGCCCAACTGACCGCCGCCGGGTTCCACATTGCCGGCAAAAGCACGTTCAAAGAGGAGTTCGTGACCGCCGGCGGCGTCGCGCTAAAAGAAGTAAACTTCAAAACGTTTGAAAGCAAGATGCAGCCCGGTCTCTTCCTGGCGGGTGAGGTACTGGACATCGACGCCATTACGGGCGGCTTCAACTTTCAGGCGGCCTGGACGGGCGGCTGGCTGGCTGGCCAGGCCATGGCTACTGCTTCTTCTCCCCTTTGAAATTCTTTTCCCCGGCTTTTACCGCCGTTTGCAGGTGGTTGGCTTCCGGCGGGATCGGGCAATTGAACCCGTCGCTGAAAGCGCACCAGGGATTGTAGCACTTGTTGAAATCCACGGTAATGGTGCCGTCGCTGCCGATGTCGCTCGTTTTCAGGTCGATGTAGCGGCCGCCGCCGTAGGTAGTCACGTCGTTGGAAAGGTCCTTGAACGGCAGGAAGAGATAGTCGAAATATTTTTGCGAGGTGATCAGCCGCAGATTTTGATAGACGGGCAGGGTAAAGGTTTCCCCGTTCCGCTCGAAGGTGAGTTTGCCATACTGCTGGTAGCGCGCGCTGCGGCCGCTGTAAGTTGGCATGTCGAAAGGCTGGGCATCGATGGTCCTCTCGAAACGGGCCTTTACCTTCCAGGAAGGGTTGGGCGAATAAAAATCGAGATAGGCCGTATCCGCTTCGGTCAGCGGCGAGCGCAGTTCGGTCAGAAAATGCTCTTTGTACTGCTGACGGTGCCGGGCGATTTCGGCGGCGAAGGCCGTGTCGGCGGTTTGTGCGAAAAGGGGGGCGGCGGAAATGGCAAGGAGTAAAAGAATGGCGGATTTCATTTGAATGCGAACAAGTTAAACGTGACGTTGGATGGTTTAGACGTTGGACATTTGACTGTTAGGCGTTGGATTACCGGAGGTTGCAAGTCGGACGATTCCACGGACCCTGGCCTCAGAGCCCGGCGTCGAATTGTCCGGCTTCCATGAGTCCAGTACATGATATCGCTACTCCTTGCCGGATCAAGCCAGGTGACTTCCACGGCGGGATAAGTGCCAAAGATACTATTGGCCGGCACAGCAAAAATAATGATCCGGATTAAAGTTAGGTAAATGAAGGGTTAACCGCACAGGATCAACCGGATCAGCAGGATATCAGGCCGGTTTCGCCGCCCGCAGGCAGATCGGCCTCCTTGGATGCCCACAGGTAAATCCGTTGTTACAGCAGGCTTTCCAGGTAGTGTTCCCGGATGCCGAAACCCGCTTTCAGGGCGGCTACTTTTTCCAGCGCTGCTTCCCGTTTTTTATCGGCGATCCGGGGTTTTTCTCCGCCGGTAGCGGTGATCATGACGTTTTTGGCGGTGTGTTCGGTCGAGATAAATTCGAAGACCTGGGTTTTATACCCCTCCGCTTCCAGCAAGAGGGCCCGGATGCCATCGGTCAGGATCTCGGCCTGCCGCTCTTCGAGGATGCCGTGCCGCAGCAGCGGGGCGAGTTCGTTGTGGGCCTGCATCTCCCGGCGGATCTGTTTGTGGCAGCAGGGAGCGGCCACGATGATCCGGGCCTGGTGGCGGATGCCGGCAGCCAGGGCCAGGTCGGTGGCCGTATCGCAGGCGTGCAGGGCGATGAGCATGTCGAGGTGGCCCGGTTCGTACGTCGCAATGTCCTGGGAGACGAAGCGCAGGCCCCGGAACCCGGCCTCTTCTGCCGTTTTGTTGCAGAGTGCGACCAGTTGCGGGCGCAGTTCTATTCCGGTCACCTGTGGGTCGAGGCCCATTTTATTTTTGAGAAAATCGTACAGCGCAAAGGTCAGGTAACCCTTTCCGGAGCCCATGTCCGCGATGCGGGCGTCGTTGGGCAGCGGCGTTTCCCGCAACAGGCTTTCCACGATCTCCAGGTATTTGTTGATCTGCCGCCATTTGTCCTGGGCATTGGCCAGTACTTCGCCTTTGGCGCTGGTGACGCCGAGGGCGTGCAACCAGGGCGCCGTAGCATCGAGCAGGCGGTGTTTGGGCCGGTCATGGGCCGTATCGTTGCCGCCCGTATGGGAACCTTTTTTGGACAGGAATACGGCCTCGCCGTTTTTGGAAAAGGACAGGGTGAAGTCGCGGCCGGGCGTCAGGAGATCGGCATTCTGGAATTCCCGGCCGAGGAGAGCGCCCAGGTGTTCCAGCGCTTCTTCGAGGGAATAATTTTTGGCCTCGTCGCGGGTTTTGTAGCGGTAATTAAAAGCGGCGAAACGGCCTTTTTTCAGAATGACCGGGCGGATGTAAATATTTTTCAGGTCGGCAGGCGCGGAAGCAGTGGGCTTGCTCAGGGTACATTTGAGCAGGTTGCCGGATTCGAATGCGGTGCGGAAAGAAGCGAGAAACTGGGATACTGGCATGGTTCAGCGGTTGGCTTCGCGGCGCAACTGAGCGCGGCGCCGCAATTCTTCCTCTATAACACGCTGCATGTATTCGAGTTCGCCTTTGCTTTCGAAACGTTTTTTTTGCCAGAAAACAATAAACAGAAAACCGACCAGACACAAGGCCGCCGCGCCAAAAGTAGCGAAAGAAAGCCACCGGAAGCCTACCAGGTGGCACAGGCCCGCCATGAAAACCCAGCCGGTAGCCACCACGCCGATGATCATGGCCAGCCGCTGGCGCCCTTTAAAAATGACCAGTTGCTCGCGTACCCGCGCGTAGAGCTCCATCAGGTGTTCGGCGCTGAAATGGGTGGGCCCCAACTCGTCGAGCAGGTGGAAATCGTCGTTCGACTCGCGTTCGAGGCGGTCGAAAACATCAACTTGGCGCGGGCGGCGGAACATGATGGCTGTAAAATTTATTAGTAGAACGGACGAGAACGGCAATGGGTTGGCTCGAACGGGCGGCTTTTCGACGAGCGGCGGACAAAAGTCAACTTTTTTACAATGAAACACCGCGTTTTGAGAGATTTTTAACTGCTATTCGTCGTAAAATTGACGCTTGCATCATTACATTAATCCCCGGTGGCCGGCCGCTTCTTATTTTCCTTTTTTTATGAACTGGCTGGGCAACCAGCAGGCGCAAGGCTACGAGTACCACCGGCAGGTCACGGGCTGTGCCTGGCCATGCTGTTGAACGGGAGCGGACGTTTGTCGCCGGACGGGCGTTTTTTAAAAGTAATTGAGGTAATTCAGGTCATTAGCTTGGCCAGGACCATGCTCTCAATGACTTTTAATTACTTCAATAACTTTTAATTACTTCAATAACTTTCAATTACTTCAACTACCATCAATATTCCCGTACGAACAAGTCTTCTACCACTTTCCGCAACATCGCCTTCCGCTCCTCCGGCACCCCGACCGCTTCCAGGTGGCTGAACGCTTCCTGCTGAAAACGCCGTTGTTCCCCGGCGATATGCCCGGGTATCCGGTTCCGGTCGAAAATGGCACGTACGGCGGCGATCTTGTCCTGCGGGTTTTCGCTCCCGGTCGCCATCCATTGCCGCAAGGCCCGGCGATCGGCTTCCGGGGCGACTTCGAGGGTCTTCAGGACCAGCAGGGTCTTTTTGTTCTGTAAAATGTCGCCGCCCACCTGTTTGCCGAATTTGGCAGGGTCGCCGTAGGTATCGAGCAGGTCGTCCTGGATCTGGAAAGCGATACCGGCCAGGCGGCCGAAATGCGACAGGCGGGCGGCATCCTCGGGGGAGGCGCCGGCGCAAATCGCCCCCATTTCCAGGGCGCCGCCGATCAGCACGGCCGTTTTCAGTTCGATCATGCGGATGTACTCCCCGATGCCGACGTCGTCGCGCGTTTCAAAATTGACGTCCATCTGCTGACCTTCGCATACCTCGGTGGCGACCCGGTTGAAAGTGTCAATCAGGCCGGCCACCGTGCCGGGGTCGCCGGCCCGGGCCAGAAAGCGGTAGGCAAAGATCAACATCACGTCGCCGCTCAGGATGCCGGTAGTGGCGTTCCACTTCGTATGCACCGTCGGCTGGCCGCGGCGCAGGGGCGCGGCGTCCATGATGTCGTCGTGCATGAGGGTAAAATTGTGGAACAGTTCCACCGCCCAGGCCGCCGGAAAGGCCGGCGGCGGGTCGTCGCGGAACAGTTCGTACCCCATCAGCAGCAGGGCCGGGCGCAGGCGTTTGCCGCCCAGGGCAAGGATATAGTCGCAGGGGTCGTACAGTTCGCGCGGCACGGTCGGAAAAGGGTTGTGCGCGGCGAATTGCTCGATGCGTTCGAGGAGTTGCGGGAGGGTATGCATGGGCATGGCTTGATCGCCCGCAAAGGTGGCACATTCCGGGCGATCAAGCCATGACGGGCGAAAAAAAGGCTGCCTTACGTTTTCTGGTGCTTCTTCTTCGCCGCCGGGAAAAGGATGTTGTTGAGGATCAGGCGGTAGCCCGGCGAATTGGGGTGCAGGGCCAGGTCGGTGGGCGGGTCGCCGACGTAGTGGCGGTAGTCCTCCGGGTCGTGGCCGCCGTAGTAGGTCCAGAAGCCGTAGCCATAGGTGCCGTGGATGTAGCGGGCCTCATTGGCCGGCTTGTTCTCGCCCATGATGAGCACCGTCGGTTTGATGTATTTTTTCAGGAAGGCCGTGGCCTGGCCCATGAAGCCCTTCACTGTGCGGGTGTGGCACTGGGTGAGCATGGTGGGTACGGGGTCCCATTTGGCCGAAAAGTCGAACAGGGTGAAGTAATCCTGTTCCGGGATCACCCGGCGGCCGGTGACCTCGCCGTTGTCGATGGTGGAGTGTTCGTAGGTGGCCGGCTCGGTGATGACCGAGAAGTCGCGGAAAGCGAAGGTTTTGGAGTAATCGAGTTTGTTGTTGCAGTTCGGGTCGATGGGGTCGCCGTCGAACACTGAAGCGCAGATGTCCGTCCCTTCGGCCGACAGGGCAATGTCGTAGGTATCGGTAGCCGAGCACATGGCGAACATAAATCCGCCGCCGCTGACGTATTCGGCGATCTTTTTGGCCACCGCCAGTTTGAGTTTGCTCACTTTGGTGAACCCGTTCTCCCGGGCCAGGCTTTCCATCAGGGCCACGTGCTGGCGGTACCAGGGCTGGCTGCTGTTGCTGGCGTAGAACTTGCCGAACATGCCGGTGAAGTCCTCGTGGTGCAGGTGCAGCCAGTCGTATTCGGCCAGTTTGCCATTCAGCACTTCCGTGTCGTACAGCACGTCGTAGGGGATCTCGGCGTAGGTGAGCACCATGGTCACCGCGTCGTCCCAGGGCTGGATGACCTCGCCCTTTTCGTTCTTGTCGGGCGTGTACACGGCGATTTTCGGCGCTTTTTCCAGTTTAATTACGTCCTGGTTGACCTCCGGGTTGAGGATGTCGTTCTGGATATTGGCGAACTGCGCGTCGGCGATGACCTCGTAACTCACGTCGCGGGTCTTGCATTCCTTTTCGAAGGCCGGCGTGTGCACGAAGGCGAAACTGCCCCCCCGGTAGTTGAGCAGCCAGTAGGCTTCCACGCCCTGGTTCAGTACCCAGTAGGTAATGCCATAGGCTTTCAGGTGGTTGCGCTGCGCCGTTTCATCCATGGGCAGCAGGATGATGGCGGCGCGGAGTTGGGAAAGTCCGCAGGACAGGAGGAGCAGGAGGAAGAGGAATCTACGCATAGCCGGAGTGTTTATTCACGGGAAATTACAAACGCGGGGGATGGCAAAAAGATTTTCGGCTTTCCGCGGAAGGGCAAAAATAAGACTAAAAAAAGACGGAACGCCGCTTTGCGTTCACAGATCCCATTTTTTCGGCAAACCCGCTTCCGCAGCCAGCCGGGCGGTGGGTTTGAAGCCCCAGATGAACTCCAGCAGTTCGTTCAACTCCCGGCGGAATTCGATGAAGTAATCCTCGTGTAGTTTTTCGGCCTTTTTCAGCAATGCGGAGACCCGCTTTACGACGTACGGCGCCAGGGTATCGCTCCGGCGGTCGGGGTAGCGCTTCAGCATTTCGTCGTGGCGGCGAAAGGCTTCGGCCAGCAGGAACACGCTGAGGCTCACGTCGCCCACTTTGTCTTTGGTAGCCTGCACGTGTTCGGTGATGCGGGCGTTCCAGTGGCGCAGGTCGAGCAGGAGGTAGCCCGGGGTCAGATAGGACGAACCGTACTTCGGCAGGTTTTGGACGATCTGTTCGCGCAGTTCGGCGGCGCGGTCGTCGCGGGTTTCGCCGCCTTCCAGCAGTTCGAAGATGAGGCGGCGCACCAGTTTGTCGTCCTTGGCCACCAGGCGGAGCAGGAGTTTGTCTTTTTCCTTGACGGGCATCCGAACGATGGCCGCCTTGAGCAGGTCGTCGAGTTTTTGCATAAGCGAAGGCAAGATTATGAAATTCTTCGCCTTTAACCGCTACAATGTCTTGTGCGGACAGCTTCCGGAAACCGGTCAACGGACCAGAACCACTTTACCGCTAGCCTGCCGGCCGGCACTACTCAGGCGGAAAACGTACATTCCACTGGGGAAAGACAATTCCAAGACTGCCTGATCGCAGATAAATTCGACGGTTTCTTCGGAACACAGCCGGCCGCTCATGTCGAACCACTGCACGCGTGCCGTTTCAATCGCCTCACCGGCGACCAGCCGGACCAGACCGCTGCCGGGGTTGGACTGTACGTTAACCTGAAGTGCTGCAACCGTTTCGGGGTTGGTGACTTGCAGATCGGACAGCGGACGTTTCCATACGCCGTGGCCGGAAACAGTTGTGTATAGAAATGTGCCATCCGTTTCTAAGTCTAACAGACCGGTGCCGGGAAGTCCCTGGTTGAAAGTATTCCAGGTTAAACCTTCGTCGGCAGAAACAATAATCCCCTTATCATAAGATGCCAGCAAGGTATGATTGCCCAATTCCAGGGATTGCGAAGCCAGTTCGAAATACTTTCGGGTTGGGGAGAGCGGTGTGGATTTGATTGCCAGCCAGCTCGCCCCCTTATCATTGGAAACAAAGAAAAAAATATCTTCCCGGCCTTTTTCCCAGCGCGCCATTGTAAGCAGGATACGTTCTCCGGTGGGGTGTAATTGTGCCAGGTAAATGCGGCCGGTATCCGTTTCCAGCGGAATTTCCGGCAGGTTTACGGCATTCCAGGTTTCGCCCAGATCTTCAGATGCATAGAGACAATCGCCGTAAGCACTCCCGGCAAACAAAGTATTCCCGACCTGTCCGGCTACTGTGACACCTCCAAATGCACAGCCCCCGGGTGGAAACGGATCTAATACTTCCCAATTTGCTCCATAGTCGTCAGTTTTCAACAGTCTGCTATATGATGATTGATAGGCGGTAAAGACAAACAGGCTGTTGGCTATGGAAAACATTTTATTCCCAAAAACCTTGGATGCATCAAGGTCTTGAGCGGGAGCACAATTAATCCAGGTTTCTCCGCCATCGTCGGAACGTGCCAGCAATGCAAGGTAATTGGAATAAAAAATACGGCCATCCAATACGAAAAAGTCATGATTTAGTACGATCATTATCGGAAAGACATCCTGGTTAAACAGAGCCCGCGACCACTTTTTGTCTTCCTTATCGTAACGCATTAGCCTTTCAGTGACGGCATATGGATTGCTGCAAAACAGTTGCTTGTCCAGACAGGCAAGTTTCTCGGCAAAGCTGGCATAGCCCAATCGTTCATTCGTCGGAGTAAAGCTCTGGCCTACGTCGGCGGAACGGCCCACACCCACCTCATTGATATGGGCAATGACGTAGGGCCACCTCAGTAAAAAGCGCCCGCTGTCTTTCAGCGGCACGTCGGATTGGATGGACCAGCCCGTGCCTTTATCGTCCGAGCGAATAATATGTCCCCCGTCGAATGCAACCAGGGTTTGCTGGTGCTGCTGTATATTTTGAACAAGGCCCGGATCTCCGGGAACCAGGTACCAGGATAACCCGCCGGTGGTAGAACGCCATAGGTGCCCCTTTTGCCAACCCACACTTGAACTGAGCAGGATCGTATGGTCGAGTACGGCATAACTAACATTGCGGAATGTATCCAGATGGTCGGCCACCAATTCCCAGTCGGTTCCGCTTATTGTCCCGCGAAACAACTGGTTTGGAGTCAGGCCCCAAATTGAATTGCCAAAAACCCGAAGTTCATATTTATACCCTTCGAAAAGGTCTTGCAACGGATTCCTGTTCCAGGTCTCTCCCCGGTCCGGTGATTCCCACACACTGTATTCAACGTTGGAAGTTGCAACCGAGGTCAGGGAAACCAACAGGTAATTGCCCCTTCCTATACATACGGAATTCACATAATTTGCAAATCCGGGCAATTCGATGCGTTGCCAGGAAAAGCCGTCGTCTGTGCTGCGGTACAGATAGACACAGGAACACGCATCGTCATAGGCATCGACGACCAGCAAGGTGCTGTCGGGGCCGATCCGGACCAGCCCGTAGCGGTAATGTTGCGGCAACCCGGCGATCCTGTCCCAGTTCAATCCCAGGTCGGCCGAGCGGAATATTCCGTCGGTCGTGCTGGCAAAAATCTGTTTCCGGCCGGTACTGAAATCGGCAGAATAAGTGCCGGGGCCTTCCAGGGGAGTCCATTGGGCGCAACTACTGTAAGTATTTCCCAGGAAGAGCAGGGCAAGGAGGGTAAGTCTGGAGTGCTTCATTGATATCTTAGGTAATGAATCCTAAAGATAGGGGTTCATCATCCTGCAAAAGCACTTCATCTATTAAGCGAAGGTTTTTACGCAACAAATGCGGAAGATGAATGAGTAAACGATGAAAGGCCCGGCTCTCCGTTTGCTCCTTCCTTCGTGGCCCCTACTCCGCCCCGATGCTTTCCAGATACTCCAAAACGGCTTTTGCCGGCTCCCCGCCCTTCCGGGCATGGTGCAACAGTTTCAAACCGTGCGGGCCACCCGACTTTTTCAGGTCGGGAAAAGCCGTCAGCGTGCTTTTTACAATGTCCAGTTTTCCCAGCATAGCCGCGCAGAACAGGTTCAGGCGGGCGCCGTTGGCCAGCAGGAACTCGGCAATGGGGCGATTGCCGACGTGGCCGGCCGCTTCGAGGGCCGTTTCGAAATCGCCGCCGCCCCAGTCCCAGGCGGCATTGAGCAGGCGTGGCTCCTGGGCGAAGAGTTCCTGGACGCGGGCCAGGTCGGAATGCGCCTTGGTGACCCACTCCTTGACCAGTTCGGCAGCCAGCGGCTCGCTTTTCGGTTTATTGGACGGGGTGGTCTGGGAAAACAGGTCGCGCGGGTTGGAAACGAGCACGGTGCCGCCCAGCGCGGCCAGGGAGAGAAATTGTTTGCGGGAGAGCTGTTTTTTCATGGTATGATGGCTTGAGTGGTATTTGCCGGAAAAATATCCGCCTCGTGCGCTCTGCGCTCCGTTTCTTCTACCAATTAAGTCCGGCCGGCCGCCGCCAACCGGAATGTACGTTGTTTTGTACTTGCCCGTATCTTCGCCTCCGATGAAATCCTCCCGCATTTTCCGCGCCGCCCCGATGGCGGTCCTGTGTGTATTGACCTGGGTCTTCCTGCCCGGTTGTGCCAACGCGCCGGCCCAGTCTCCACCCCCGCCGGCACTCCAGCCTCCGCCCGACCCGGCCCTGCAAGCCTTTATTAACGGATACGACCGTTTTTTTGCCGCCGGGATGCAGGCCAGCGCGACGCCCGGCGCGGCGGTGGTGATCGTTAAAGACGGCAAAGTGCTGTTTTCCCGCGGATACGGCGTAAAAGTGGCCGGCAGCCGGGATTCGGTGGATGTGAACACTGTTTTCCGTATCGGTTCGCTGTCCAAGGGGTTTGCCGGCATCCTGACCGGGATGCTGGTGCAGGACAGCGTGCTGACCTGGGGGGAAAAGGTGCGGCAGCGTTTCCCGCAGTTCGACCTGCGCGACCACCAGCAGGCCGAACGCATCCGGCTCTGGCACCTGCTGTCGCATACCACCGGACTGCCCTACCATGCCTATACCAACCTGATCGAACGCGGGTTCGACATCCGAAGGATCGTGACCGATTATTTTCCCAAAGCGCCGGTGAGCGGCCGCGAAGGCGAGTTTTTCAGTTATCAGAACGCGGCCTTCAGCGTGATCGAGGAGGTGATGCGGTCCGCCACGGGCAAAACCTACCAGCAACTGCTGACGGAAAAGATCTTCCGGCCGGCCGGCATGACTTCGGCTTCCTGCGACTACGAAACGATGCAGCGCCAAAGCAACAAGGCCCAGCCGCACCTCCAGAGCGGTTACGGCTGGCGTCCCGACCCCATTTCGCCCAACTACTACAACTCCTGTGCGGCGGGCGGCATCAACGCCAGCATTGCCGACATGGGCCAGTGGCTGCTGCTGCTGCTCGGCCGCCGGCCCGACCTGGTGGCGGACTCCACGCTGGAGCACGTCTTCCGGCCGGTGGTCCGCACCGACAAGGAACGCCGCATTTTCCCCGGCTGGCTCGACCGCGACGCGGCCTCATACGCCCTCGGCTGGCGGGTGCTGCGCGACGGGGCCGATACCATCGTATACCACGGTGGCTACGTCAACGGCTACAAGAGCGAGATCGCTTTCAACCGGCCCGACGGAGTAGGCATCTGCGTGTTGTTCAACGCCCATTCGGAGTTGAGCCGGGAGTGTATACCGGCGTTTTTTGCCCAATGGAAGGAATACAAAAAGCCGGTGGCGGCGCGTTAGAACCCGCTCGTAACTCCGGTGCCGCCCGAGGCAACCTTTCCCGCCCGGATGCGGTCATAGCAGCGATATGAAACAATGGTATTTTCTTTTTCTCGCCGCCGGCCTTTTCACCGGGTGGTCCTGCAACAAGGACGACGACCGGGCTCCGGGTTTTGACCTGCTCTATCAGCAGGATTTTGTCATTCCGGCCGGCATCGGCGTGTTCGACGTCCACCATTTCCAGTTCAACAACATTCCCACCCGCTACCAGCAGAACCTGGACCAGCACGGCAAGACCGATGCGGAAATCACCGGGGTGGTGACCGCGCAGGCGACCCTGAGCGGCCTGTTCGGCGACGCCAGTTACGACGTGATCGACCAGGTATCGGTACGGGTCTACGATGCGGACGATCCCAACGATTACGTCGAGATCGCCTACCGCTACCCGACGCCGCTCGACCCCGGCAATTCCCTGCCTCTGATCCCTACCCTGGCCGATTCCAAGCGTTTTTTTAGCAGTTCCCGCATCAGCCTCGATGTGGTCATCTGGCTGCGCAATACCACCCAGACCGAAATAGAGTCGCGGCTGAACCTCCAGATGAAGGCGACGTATTGAAAGTTGTGCCCCGCGGATGCCGCAGGTTTTCGCAGATGGGGCTGGCGGGTCGCCGGCAAAACGATCTGCGTTATTCGCGCGATCTGCGGGAAATCAAGTCAGCAACGCGCCATTTTCTTCTTCGCCCCGAGCCGCCCCTTGTTTATGGCGTTCTGAATATACTCCATGGCTACCGGCACCCGGCAGTCGGTGTTGCCCACATTCACGTAGACCTCGCCCATTTTTTCGGCAACGTCCAGGGCTTTTTCGGACAGGGGAATGACGCTGATGCCACAGGCCATGACGAAGCCGTTCATGACGTAGCGCACGCGGTTCGGAGCCGAATGGATATTCGCCGCCACCCGGTCGAGCAGTTGCTCCAGTTCGGGCAGGTCCAGTGTACTGTCGGGCCGGATGGTCACCCAGCTGGCCAGAGTGGCCCAGCCGGCCGAGGCAATGCTCTCGCGGTCCGATTCGATCCAGTCCAGACCCAGGCTCCAGCCATGCGGGCTTTCGGCGGCTACCCAGGCTACGGTGTATTCGCTGATCATGTGCCACGGGGCGGTTTCCGCCCAGTGCTGCAGATCCTGCCGGGTGATCTTCTTTTCGTCGGCGATCAGGCCGGCCAGGTACATGGCGTCGGAGTTGCCGGTGTCGTACAGGGCCAGGGAAAGGGCATGGTCTTTTTTGACCTTTTTCACGATCTGTTTCATGTCGCCCACTTTTACCCCGAAAAAGGGTTCGCAGGCGCCGTGCCGTAAAAAGGTCTTTTTGGTCTGCTCGGTGCCCATGGCCTGGAGTTCCTGCATTACTTCGGTGGTAGTCATGGATGGAAGGGTTGAAGGTTACAGGGTTTCAGGGTTACAGGGTTTCAGGGTTGGGGAGCCCAAAAGTCCTGCGTTTTTGAAAATTGTACAACCGGTTTTACCGGCTTTTTTGTTTTTCCAGACCGGTGGCCCGTGCCGCCCAGATGACGGTGGTACCCTGCACCAGAATGGAGACGATGACGATGATAAAAGCGATGTTGAATATTTTCTGCGCGCCGGGCGCCCGGTCGACTACGGGGATCAGGGCGAAGACGATGGGCGTCGCTCCCCGCAGCCCCACCCAGGAGCAAAAAAGGCGGGTACGCCAGCCGATGTTACGAAAAAATGCCAGCGACATCACCACACCGGCCGGGCGTGCCAGCAGGATGAGGATCGCCGACAGCAGCAGCCCTTCCTTCAAAACGGCCGGCAGGTCGAACAGATTGACCTGAAAACCGAGCAGCAGGAACAAACTGGTCTCCATGAGCCACGACAGGCTTTCGAAAAAATGCACGTTGATGTCGCGCTGCACCCAGGGCGAATTGCCCAGCACGATGCCGGCCGTGTACACGGCCAGAAAAGCGCTGCCGGCCAGCATGGCATTTACGGCGTACAGGATCAGCACCCACGCCAGCAGGACGATGGGAAACTGACCGCGCTTGAACGGAATGCGCCGGGCCAGCAGCAGGAGGAACCGGCCGGCCAGCCAGCCCGTGCCGAGGCCGACGCCCATGGTCCAGAGGAACCGCCCGATCATCCACACGAGGCCGGTTTCGGCGGTCTGCGGGAGCAGCATGGCCGAGAGGGCGGCGGTCAGGAAAAACGCCATGGGGTCGTTCGAGCCCGATTCCAGTTCGAGCAATTCACGGGTGCCCGGCCGGAGTTTCAGTTTGTTGTCGTCAAAAATGGAAAATACCGCCGCCGCATCGGTGGCCGACACCGCCGCTCCCAGCAGCAGTCCCTGCAGCCAGGACCAGCCCAGCAGCCAGTGCGCCAGCGCGCCCACTACGAGCATGGTGGCCAGTACACCGAGAGTGGCCAGCGAAATGCCGGGCTTCAGGATGGGCCGGAACGATTTCCAGTTGGACTCGAACCCGCCGGCAAAAATGATGACGCAGAGGGCGATCTCACTGACATGCAGGGTGAGCGACGGGTAATTGTAGTAAAAATCGTAGGCGCCGCCGTTGCCGAAGGCCAGCCCGATGAGCAGGGTGGCGAGCAGGGTCGGCGCGCCGAAACGGGCCGTGAAGCGGCTGAGCAGCAGGTTGATCGTGATAAAGACTCCCGCTGCCAGCAGGATGTAGTAGTACGGGTAATTCATGGAATGCTAAACTCCTACGTTTCCGCCGGTATTTTTATTTCATGATGCTTCCCCTTGCGGTTTAATATCTGCCGCGCCGGCAAGGCTGTGAAAAGAAATGCCAACTTTGCGCCCGTAAAATTTTACCGGCCATCATGGTTTTTGAAAACACCCTGGACTTTGCCCGCGCCCGCGATGCGCAGGATACGCTCCGGCATTTCCGCGATCATTTCATTTTCCCGCCGCACAACGGAGCGCCCGCACTGTACTTCTGCGGCAACTCGCTCGGGCTTCAACCCAAAACCGTACGTACGGCGTTGCTGCACGAACTCGACCACTGGGCCGAACACGGCGTGGAAGGCCACTTCCGCGGCGCGTTGCCCTGGATGCACTACCACAAATTCCTGACGCCGCAGGCCGCCCGGCTGGTCGGCGCCCGGCCGCACGAAGTGGTGGTAATGAACACGCTGACCGTCAACCTGCACCTGGCCATGGTCAGTTTTTACCGGCCTGCCCCGCAGCGGTTCAAGATCGTCATGGAGGCCGGAGCCTTCCCCAGCGACCAGTATGCCGTGGAAAGCCAGGTGCGCTGGCACGGCTTCAGCCCGGAAGAGGCCATCGTGGAGGTGACGCCGCGGCCGGGCGAGGACACGCTCCGCACCGAAGATATTCTTCAAACCATTGAACGGGAAGGCGACCGGGTGGCGCTGGTCATGTTCGGCGGGGTGAACTATTATACCGGACAGTTTTACGACCTGGAAAAAATAGCCGCCGCGGCCCAGGCTGCCGGAGCACTGGCGGGTTTCGACCTCGCACACGCCGCCGGAAACGTGCCGCTGCGCCTGCACGACTGGAATGCCGACTTCGCCGTGTGGTGCAGTTACAAATACCTGAACTCCGGTCCGGGCGGGCCGGCGGGCCTGTTCGTCCACGAGCGCCATGGCGACAACCCGGCGCTGCCGCGGTTTGCCGGCTGGTGGGGACACGACGAAAACGAACGCTTTCAGATGAAAAAGGGCTTCAAACCCATGCGCGGCGCCGAGGGCTGGCAACTCAGCAACGCCCAGATCTTCAGTTTTGCCGCTCACAAAGCCAGCCTCGACATCTTCGATGCGGCCGGCATGGACAACCTGCGGACCAAAAGCCTGCAACTGACCGCCTTCCTCGAATACGTGCTGCACGAAGCCAACCGGAACCGGGGGCTGTTCCGCATCCTTACCCCGGAAGATCCCTCCCGGCGTGGCTGCCAGCTTTCCCTGCTCACCGACGGGCGCGGCAAGGCCCTCTTCGACTACCTGGCGCAAAACGGCGTGGTGGCCGACTGGCGCGAACCCAACGTCATCCGCTTCGCCCCGGCGCCGCTGTACAACTCCTTCGAAGACGTATGGAAACTGGGTGATGCGATCTCAAGGTTTCAGGGTTGAAAAAAGGGGTTTCAGGGTTACAGGGTTACAGGGTTTCAGGGTTACAAGGTTTCAGGGTTCTTCTTCAGCCCGGCTGTAGTACAACCCTGAAACCTTGTAACCTTGTAACCCTGCAACCCCAAAAACCTAGATACCCAGAGCCTTGCCGAGGATACCGGTCAGCCCGCCCACCACTTTGGAGGTGAGGTTGACGATGAAGGAGTACTGTTTGTATTTTTTCTTGAATTTGGGCGTCAGGTCGACCAGGTCCCGGATGTAGGGCTTTTGGGCGGTACGTACGCCGGCTTCCACTTTTTCCAGGGTATTGAGTTTGCTTTGCCATTTCTGGCTGTCTCCCAGGATCTTGTCGATGTAGCGCTCGTTCTGCTCGTGGTATTTTTTCACGAAGCGGGCGCTGTTGGCGGGGTTGACGAAGTTCAGGCTTTCGTTCATGAACTGTACGTAGTCCTCGACCAGCCCGTCCAGTTTTTGCTCGCCGGACAGGTTGCCCGCGGCCAGGGATTTGAGCCGCTCGTTGTGGGAACGCAGCCAGCCGTTCTGTTTCCAGACGGCACAACCGGACTGGGTGAGCAGGAGGGCCGACAGGCCCAGCAGCAGGGTGATTTTTTGCATAGATCGGATTTGAAACTGTGTTTCCGCCATTAACGTCGCGGGAGCGCCAAGTTGTTGCCGGCCACAATCTTTTTTCTCCGGAACTTGGCCGCATGGATCTACAGCAGCCGGACCTTCATTCCTATTACCGGCATACCGGTTTCGATTACCGCGCCATCTGGAACCGCCGGAGGCGGGATTTTGCCGTGCATTTCGGCTACTACGACGAGCAGGCACGCCACCACGCGGCAGCGCTCGACAACATGAACCGTGTACTGGCCGATCTGGCCGGCATCGGGCCGGGCGAAGAAGTGCTCGATGCGGGTTGCGGCCTGGGCAGTGCGTGCTTCTGGCTGGCCGAACACCGGCAGGCCCGGGTCACGGGCATCAACCTGGTGGCCGGGCAGATCGCCGCCTGCCGGAAGATGGCGGCCCGGAAAAAAGTACCGGGCGTGCAGTTTATCGAAGCCGATTTTTGCCAAATGCCCTTTCCGGAAGCCTCCTTCGACGTGGTGTGGGCCTGTGAAAGCGTGTGCCATACGCCGGATAAGGCCCGGTTCTACCGTGAAGCCCGGCGGATCCTCAAGCCCGGCGGGCGGCTGGTGATGGCCGAATACCTGCGCAGGGCCCGGCCGGCTCCCCCGGAGCACGAACACCTGCTGGCGGCCTGGCTGAGGCCCTGGGCCATTCCCGACCTCGATACAGCGACGGAGCACCAGGCCCACGCTGCGGCAGCCGGTTTTGAAAAAATGGAAATACGGAATGTGACGCCAAACGTCCGGGTTTCACTCCGCAACCTGCACGAAATGGCCTCCCGCTGGCTGCCGCTGGGAAAACTGCTGAACCGCGTCGGTTGGGTTAATAATGTGCGCCTCGGCAACGCGCTGGCTTCCGTGAAACAGTACGAAGCCCTGCAGGCGGGAGCGTGGGAGTATGGGATGTTGCGGGCAATTAAATGAAAAGGCAAAAGGCAAAAGGCAAAAGGCAAAGGGCAAAGGGCAAAGGGCAAAGGGCAAAAGGCAAAAGGCAAAAGGCAAAAGGCAAAAGGCAAAAGGCAAAAGGCAAAAGGCAAAAGGCAAAAGGCAAAAGGCAAAAGGCAAAAGGCAAAAATTTAATTGACGGGCTGAAAACCCAAATTACTGAGGATCAAAAAATTGCTTTTTTGCCCTTTGCTTTTTGCCCCCTTGCCTTTTGCCTATTGCCCCTTGCCCCTTGCCCCTTGCCCCTTGCTTCTACTTTCCCTCGTCCGTACGGCTTTCAGCGGGCTGGCTGCCGGCCGGGGCGCCGTCGCCGGCATCGTAGGGCTGGTCATCGGCGTTGGAGCCGGTCATTTCAAAATCGGCGTCCTCGATGTCTTCCGTTTGCGGGGCGGTATTTTCTTCCTGCTGCTCTTCATCGACGACGATCGCTTCCTCGGTTTCAACGGCGGCGGCGGCTTCCTGTTCCTGCACAAAGCCGTCGCGGAAGAAGCGGCGCTGGAAGACCAGGATGCTCAGCACCCCGGTGGTGATGGCGGCATCCGCCACGTTGAAGATGGGGCTGAAGAACAGAAAACTGTCGCCCCCGAGCCAATCGGGCAGGTTGATGGTAGTGATGGGGAAGTAGAACATGTCGACTACCCGGCCGTGCAGAAAGCCGTTCATGGGCATTTCTTCGGAAAGGCCGTAGCCCTGGCCGAAAGGCGTCAGCCGGGCTACCTCGTGGTATTCGCCGCTGAAGATCAGGGCGTAGAACGTACTGTCGATGATGTTGCCAAGCGCGCCGGCGGTGATGAGGCCCACGCAGTACACGAAACCCATGGGCGCTTTGGCCCGCAGGAGGATGCGCACGTACCAGATCAGCCCGGCCACCATCAGGATGCGGAAGGTACTCAGGAGCAGTTTGCCGTAGTCGAAGTCGCCGTGCTCTACGTTGAATTTGATGCCGAAGGCCATGCCCTCGTTTTCGACAAAAAGCAGGCGGGCCCATTCGAGTCCGAAGATCTGGACCTGTTCGTTGACCACGAAATGTGTCTTAATATAAAATTTGGAGGCCTGGTCGATCAGCAAAACCAACAGCACCAACAGCGCTACTTTGTATCCCGGTTTCAAATCAGTGTGTTTTTGTAAAATAGTCCGCAAAGAAACGAGCTTTTTTCCGCTTCGTTTCACTAACTGCACGTTTTGAACAGACCGAAAAAGACGGCCAGCCAGACCAGGCCCTTGGCGAAGAAAAACAAAAAACCGGCTACTCCGAGCCGTTGAAACCACGCTTTCCAGTTCTTTTTTTCCATGTTCAGGTATCGATTATTCGGGTTCGGTGAGGTAATCGGCCGCCGGGAGTATACCGGCAGGTACTTTTGCGTTCAGGTTATCAAACCATTTCCCGGACAACCGGCTTCAATACCTTTCATCATGCAACAGTACGCCCTTCTTACTTTTTTTGTGGTCATTTTACTGTCATTGTATGCTCCGGCGTGCAAACACGAACCGTCCCTGCCGGGCGGCGGCGATCCGACGGATACCATCCCCGATCCCGGCGACACGACCGGAAATCCGGGTGGCGGCAATACCACGGGAATCCCCTGCGACCCCGACTCCGTTTATTTTCAGAATACGGTTTTGCCGCTTTTGGTTTCCAATTGCACCGAATCGGGCTGCCACAATGAAACGGACCACGAAGACGGCGTTGTGCTGACCTCCTACCAGAGCATCCTCTCCACGGTGGAGGGAGTGACCCGCCAGAACTGGGACGAAAACGACCTGATGGAAGCCCTGCTGGAAGACGATGCCGACAAGCGGATGCCCTACGGCAAGGCCCCGCTCCCGCAGGCCCAGATCAACCTCATCGCTACCTGGATACAGCAGGGCGCCAAAAACAACGGGTGCAATGAAAACTTCGGCTCTTGCGAAACGACCAACGTCAAATACGGCAATTTTGTTCAGCCGCTCGTTCAGAGCAAATGCCAGGGATGCCACAGCGGCGCCGCGCCGCAGGGCGGGATCGATCTCAGCGCCTACGCCAGGGTAAAAGCCCTGGCTCTGGACGGCCGGCTATACACAGCCGTTACCCGCAGCGCCAACTGGATGCCCAAGGGCGGGGCGAAACTGGACAACTGTACCACTGACAAACTGAAAGCGTGGATAGACGCCGGCGCTCCGGAGAATTAATGTTAGGAAAAGTCCGGCCAGTCCCTCCGCGGCAGGTCTTCGCTCTTTACCTTTGACCACAGAACGCACAATCTTCTTCTTAA